>Ga0194120_10000321_pt1 | contig 89428 bp, 83 predicted proteins | sample TA2MahCa65mmetaG_FD_148642 | JGI IMG/M metagenome (GOLD analysis project Ga0194120, IMG submission 148642) | Freshwater microbial communities from Lake Tanganyika, Tanzania - TA2015019 Mahale Deep Cast 65m | ecosystem: Environmental > Aquatic > Freshwater > Lake | place: Tanzania: Lake... | reverse complement strand
GCCCGCCGCTCGTAGACCGTGCCGAACGCCGCGTCGTTCGCCTCGGGGTTCGTGAACGCATGGACCGTGCCGCCATAGGCGCAAACTTCCCAGTCCGCTTTGCGTGCGCTCATCTCGGAAGCGAATGCCCCGAGTTGGTCGGGTGGGGACATCGGGTCGTCGTACCCGTGAAGCGCCAGGACCTTGGCTGTGATCGGCGCGCTCGGCGCAGATGGCGGCGGCGTGAACAGCGCGTGAAACGCGACGACGCCGCGCAGGCCGGTCACACGATGACGAGCTGCGTCGAGGACACACAACCCACCGAAGCAGAACCCCATGGCCCCCATCCGCGTGGCGTCGACGCCATCGATCTCGCGAGCCGCCGCGAACGCCGCGTCGAGTCGTCGCTTCAGCAGCGCGCGATCCTGCATGAACGGCGTCATCAGTGCGGAGCACTCCTCGTTGGTCGTGCCGAGTTTGCCAGCGCCATACATGTCAACCGCGAACCCGATGAAGCCCATGCCTGCAAGCTTGCGCGCCTCATCACGCACGAACTCGTCATGGCCGCGCCAAGCGTGAACAACCAGGACGACCGGCAACCCGGCGCCGACATCCGGGGCCGCCATGAAGCCTCGGAGTTCCGTGCTGCCGTCGTGGTAGGTGATCTCGCGCGTGTGCATGGCCGAGAAGGTAGCGCGATGCGGCCACGCGGCGCTCGCTGGGATCGACTGGGGCGGTTCCACGAACTCGTGGGCGCGAAGCCGGGTGCGACCGGGGCGGTTCCGCGAGTTGTGGGCGCGAAGCCGGGTGCAGCGCGCGCGTCCGCGCAGCATCGACCTCGGGAGTTTGGAAGACAAGCGCGCAGCATCGACCAGAGGAATCTGGAAGACGAGCGCGTGTCCGCATGACCCCCGACGATGATCGCGAAAAACTTGCGCCGAATATCGGGCGGCTCTTCGGGATCGCGTTGCAACGCGTGCGATGATGGCCACGGCTTTCTTCCATCCGGGGACCTTCCATGCGCCATGACTCCACGCGTTCGCCACGGCCTCGCGCCGTGGTGGTTGTTCTAGCAAGCATTGTTGCTCTCGCGACCCACGTGGGCGTGGCGCATGGGGGGACCACCCTTCCCGCGCTCTCATCGGTCCAGGTGGGCGCGCCGCATGGGGGGACCACCCTACATGCGCGAGCTCCGCTGGCCGTCCTCTCTCGAATGGCTGCGGCGCCGCCAGCGCCAACGGCGTGGCGTGCCCATCAGCACATCGCTCCATGCTCCGACGCGCCACCGCTAGGCCGGACCGTCGCGATGAACGAGCATTGGCTCTTCGTCAGCGCGTGGCACGACGGTGACCTTGGCACCACGCCTTCAGTCCTGCACTGCAGTCGCTTGATCGGGCAGTCATGGGTGTGCGACGATCCGATCGAGCACCCCCAACTCGATGCGTACGCCGACTTCGGTCGGTCGGTCGCCATCGATGGTGACCTTCTCGCCGTCGGCGCACCGCGTGAGACGGTCGACGGCCACCATGCTGCAGGTGCGGTCCACATCTTTCAATTGCGTGGGGATTCGTGGCGACACCGTGAAACGATTCACGCGCCAATCCTGCAAAGCGGCGCTGAATTCGGTGCATCCGTCGCTCTGCGTGATCAGCGGCTTCTCGTTGGCTCTCCACGCTGGGACCATGGATCATCGAGCTTCGACGAGGGGCGCGCGGATCTCTTCATCATCACCGACGTCAGCATCGAACCGCATGCGGCGCTCTCCTCGTCCACGCCAGTCGACGGTGGTCGCTTCGGATTCTCCGTGGCCATCAACGGAACCATGATGGCCGTCGGTGCGCCGTGGGAACCTGGCACGACGGCATCGATGCGCGGTGGCGCAGTCCATGTCGGCCTGATCGCCGCGGCCGGTGAGTCATCGCCGTGGGTCTCCGATCGCCTCGGCTCGCGCGCTGCGAACGAATGGCTCGGTTGGTCGATCGCGCTGACGGACCATGAACTCGTCGTCGGAGCACCGCGCGCCGATGGCGGTTCGATCAGTCCATCGGTCATCGGTCGCCGTCGTGGCTGCGTGGTCACTGCCCTGCTCACTCCGCGCGGCCAGCTCATGGACGAGGAGCGGGAGTGGGGCGCCTTGCATCCCGAGGAACATGTCGGGTTGTCCGTCTCGGCATCAAGCAGTTGGATCATCGCGGGCGCTCCAACGGCGTCTGGGAGCGCACCTACCCAGGGCGCGGTCTATCTCCTCAAACACACATCTTCCGCTTCGAACAGCGATGGAACGCGCCGCCGTTGGCGCGTGACGCAGCGCATCGTGGATCAGGACCCAGTCGACTCCAATGGGCGCGGTGCATCGGTGGCGATCAGCGGGCGGTGGGCTGCGGCTGCCCGTACCGGCGATCCGGAACAACCCGTCACGCCTGGCTCATGCCTTGTGCTTTCACTGGACTGGGTACAGCCGCTCGATGACCTCGCGCCAACTCTGGGCACTCTCGCACGCGATGAAGGCGTCCTTCACGACCCTCGCGTCAGGATGATGAGCGGCGAACTTGATTCCGAACTTCCTCATGTGGCGACTGGTGGTCCGATCGCCATGGATGATGCTGGCAAGTCGGTAGTGCTCGAGCAGCACTTCGCGTTGCTCTGCAACGGTCGGCAACCGTGGCTCGCGACCAGCCATCATGTCTCGCGCCTGGCGGAAGATCCACGGATTGCCAATGCAACCTCGTGCCACGCTCACCCCTGCCACGCCGCACTGATCGAGCATCGCGAAGATGTCCTCGACGGTCCAGATGTCACCGCTTCCGAAGACGATGCACTCAGGCCGGCGACGCACCAAGTCTTCCAGGAACTCCCACCGCCCAGGCCCCTCGTAGCGTTGCTGCACGGTCCTGCAGTGCACGGTCGACCAGGCGTAGCCCAGTTCATACACGGCGTCGAACACGGTCCAGAATCGCTGTTCCGAGTCGGGCGAGTCATCCCACCCGCGTCGAAGTTTGACCGTGCACGGAACGCGCCCTCCCACGGCATCGATCACGGACTTCAGCACCGGGACGGCCTCGTCGGCGTGATGAAGAAAGTGCCCGCCGCGTGATGCACTCTTGATCTTCTTCACCGGACAAGCCAGGTTCACATCGATCACGTCGTAGCCCATGCGCACCAAGATGTCGGCGCCCTTGGCCATCTCCTCCGGCGTCGTTCCCATCAGCTGCCCTGCGATCGGATGGTCATCGGTGCTCGCGGCAATGTTGTCCTCGATCTCACCCATGCCACACTCGGTCGCGATCAGATCCGGGTCTTCCTTGCGACGACCCTTTCCACCATTGATCAGTGTGCGATCGAGCAACGCTTCGGTCACGCAGAATGGGCACCCATGGCGGCGCGCAACCAGCCGCATCGCGCCATCGCTGTAGCCCGCCAGCCCAGCCTGAAAGAACGGTGCATCGAAGCCTGGCACCAAGGCGACCACACGCGGATCGGCGCGCGCCAGCCGTGCCGTTGCGGCGATCGGTCTGCTCAACCGGCGCGGTGGCAGGTCGGATGGATGCAACTCAACGCTCACGCCGCCAGTGTAGGAGCCGCGTTCGTCGTCACCGATACACTGCTGCCATGCGCTTGGTCCTCATCCCGATCGCCCTTCTTGCTGGATGCGTCAACACCGTGGACCTTGCCCGGGCAAGCCGGCCGTACCCGGTCGGTCGAGCGCAGGCCTCCGTCGAGCAAGTGCAAGTGGTGCAGGAAGACCTTGCGATCCGGATCACCAACGGCACCGCTGTTGCGTATGACAACGCCAGTCTCTGGGTGAATCGGCGGTTCGTGAAGGACCATGTCTCGATCCCCGCTGGCGGAACCATCACGGTCGAACTTGCAGACTTGCGCGACCAATGGGGCGAGCAGCCCTACCCGCGCGCGCTCTTGCGCAACCGTCAACCCACGCCGATCGTGCTCGCCCAACTTGAAACCGCCCCCGAGAAGCCTCTCGTTGGGCTGGTCGTCGTCACGCCGCGCGCGAACGCGCTGCGCTGATCGATCAGTTGCCGCACGCCCCCCACGCCTCGAGCATGGCGGCCAGGTCGAGTCCATCGACCACGCCGTCGCCATGAAGGTCTGCCGGAAGGTCCGCGCCCGTGTCGGACCATGCCGACACGAGCCGAGCAAGATCGGCGCCATCAACCTGTCCATCCCCGCTCAGATCCTGCGCACAGCCGACCTGAAGCACAACGATTTCAGCTCCGCCTGCCGCCACCTGCACCACGCGAGCAAGAACCACCCCGCACCAAACCGCCCCACACCGGGACCGCGCCGCGCCCAAACGGGCCGCCACGCATGATGCGTGCGTCGCGATGTTCAGAACCCGATGTTGTTTTTCTGACCCTGCTTCACGATGGTCTTCTCGTCTTCCCAGACCACGCGATTGTTGGAGGTGTCGATCAGGGTCATTTGGAAGATGTACGCGACCTGCTTGGTGCTGCCAGCGCTCGCGCGGTCGAACAGGATCTTGCCGCTCAGCGTGAAGTCCGGCAGCTCGACGGGCTGGTGGTCCGTGCCATCTTGGAACCGCTTCATCTGATTCGCTTGGTCCCCAAGCGGATCTTCCTTCGAGTTGCCCAGCGTGAGTTGCTGCGTGACTTGCGCGCGGCCGCCCTTCAGCAAAGCAACTCGGATCTTCTTCACCAACTCGTCGGTGTCGAACTGGGTGTCCGTTCGATTCTCAACCTTGCTGATGCCCAGCAGCGCGGGCTGGTGTGCGGACTTCGACAGCACGCCTGCCTCGACCATGGAGTTCACCATGGCATCAGCGGCGCTTGCGAAGTCCTGGATGTTGACCTTGTCCAAGCTCACGATGAGTGTGGTGCCCTGCGAATCCTGGTACTGCGCGCTCTGGCAACCGGCAAGCACGGCAAGGGCGGTGGGAACGATGATGGTGATTCGGTGCATGGCGTGATCCGTTGTTGGGATGGCTTGAAGACTCAGTTGTTCGGGGTGAAGGGTTGCTTCTCGTCGCTGAGCTTCAGCACCCAGCGCGAGCAGGTCCGGGTCGGCGCGACGGCGCTGAGCGTGATCGTCTCTTGTGGTTTGATGAACCGGTTCTGCCATGTCGCCGTGGCCGAATCAATCTTCATCCCCTGTGCGTCATACCACTCGAAGAGGTAGTTGAAGCGCTGCGGATTCAACTGATCGCTCCGCACATCGACCTGGACTTTCATCGTGCCGTCGTCGAGCTTGCCCTCGCGCACATTGTCGACGGTGGCCTTGTACTCCAGCCAACCATTGGTGACCACGCTCGTGGAGCCGCCCTTGCCGTTGGATGTGTAGGTGTTCGTGGTGTTGCAGCCCACCGCGAGAAGCAGGGCTGCAAGGGATTGCGACGCAAGGACGCGGCTGGTCATGGGATGCCTCCAAGTGTACGAACAGCGCACGGACGGCCCGCTGCCGTCCCGCGCAAGTGAATGATCGTGGTGTGCCCGATCGGGCACTCGATGGGCCCGATGGTCTCGCCACCATCAACGGCAATCGTGATGCGCCGATCAGCGGGCACAGGGATGCGCGCTGAGAGCACGCGCTTGGGCAGCGTGGTCCAGGTCCTCAGGTCCGCGCTGTTCAGCCCGACCTGATAGAGCGCACCGGCAACGGCGCCCCATGTCCCAAGCTGCTCCTGCAGTTGCCAAGTCAGGATGGCCTTGGTCGCACTCGAGAGGATCGTTGCCGTGATGATGGCGGGAAGTTCGTCGTTGAACTGTCGTCCCCAGGCAGAGTCGATGTCGGTGAGAAGCGACGAGCGGACGCTCTCACTCCCTGCCGTCACGGTGAAGCCATCCGGCCCCATCTGCCGGAAGACAGGTTCGGGAAAGGCGGCGCCCACATAGGGGACTTCGTCGATGAAGAGCGGGATGTCGATGCGCAGTTCCTTCAGACTTGGCGCGAGCCCGCTCTCAAGAACAACCCACACCATGTCTGGGATCCCCTGCCCAGCCAGCGCCGCTTCGACCATGGCAAGATCGGCCATCGCGTGCGCGCGATCCGCTTCGGGCAACATCGCAGCGACACGCTCAAACGCCTGACGCGCCTGATCGAGGTCGCTTGGCTGCCCTGTCGACCAGAACCATGCACCGCGCAGGAACGTGACATACGGCACCGCATAGTCGGCGTAACCCTGCATGGCGCGCACCGGTGCATAGGTCGCGGCGGCCTGTTCACTGAAGACATGGTCCCGCTTCGCCGCGGCGACGTTGTAACCGTCGGCCCGCGCGCGCTCATTGACCTGGGCCTGAAGCGCCTCAATGCGCTTGGCATTGCGCGCGACCGCATCGTTCTGCCAAAGCATGGCGCGATTGAGTTCCACGCCCGCCTCCGAAACGCGACCGACCGACCAGTAGTTGATCGCCTGCAACGCATTCATCATGATGCGATCGATCGGTCGCCCGCGGAACGGCCGCACGGTCTGGTTGGTCACGAGGGCAGCCGCCTCGGCACTGATGCTGACGTCGGCCTTCTCATCGAGGTACGGCCGTGCGATGGCGTACGCCGCATCGAAGCTCTTCAGGCTGCCGCCCGTGTCGCCGGCCGACTGCAGCACCTCCCCCGCCTCGAGGTGGAAGATCAGCGCATTCACGCTGTCATCAGCGAACTCCTGTTCGACCGGGCGCATGGCATCGGCTGCCTTCGTCCAATCGGCCTGCGCGAACGCGGTGTCGACCTCGCGCATGCGATGGTTGTGACTGCACGCCGACAAGAGCATGGCGCCTGCAGCCATGCTCCACACCGACCACCGCTTGTGGTGCGCGCGCGGCATCAGCGGAAACCTTAGGGAACGGGCACGGGCGGCGGCGTCGGGCCCACTGGTTCAAGAGGACCCGGAGCGAGCGGCCACCACGGCGGCGCGACCATCGTCGGCGCTTGGTTCGTGTCGACCTTGATGTTCGATTGCTGATCGATGACCATGCGCGAGTTGCGGATGTAATCCGCCATCGCTCGGATTCGATCGACCTCGGCGTCGCTGAGCGCCTGGCCGCGCTTGAGCCCTTCAAGGAACGCAGCCTGCTCCTGCCAACGCGCGAACGCTTCGGGCGTCATGCGCAGACCCACTTCAAGCTGCATGCCGGCCTTCACAAGCACATTGCGTTCCCAAGGTTCGAAGCCCGACCCGCTGACCCGAATCTTGTGGGGCCCGGGCGACACATCGAGCGGTTGTCCGTGCTGCCCGATCACGAAGCCATCCACCTCGACGGTCGCGGCAACCGGTGCAAGGTCATAGTCGGTCCGCGAGACGACATACTGACCGTTCGACTGGTCGAGGAGGATGCCTGGCACGCGCAGATCCTGCATCACCGCGCGAACCACAACGCCGGTCACCGGCGCCGCAGCCGCCGCGAACGCTGCATTCGTCGCAGCCTTCGTCGATGCATCCTGCGCCACCCGCATCCCGCAGCGCTGGATGAGACTGTCGAGCGGATCAACCGTCTGCTTCAGGCCGGGCGTCTCACGCACGATCGTGGACTGCTGCGCGCTGCCCGCGCCGTACACCAGTCCAGTGCCGACTCCCGTGAGCCGATAGGTCACCGTGAGCGTCCACGTCGTCGCCGTGCTCTCGATGCCCTGCCCCCTGAAGTCACTGGTGCTCGGTTGATATGACGACAGGCTTGCCAGCAGCATCGCTTCGGCACCCATCGCCCGAGCGAGCGACAGCGCGCTCGCCTCGTCGCTCAGGATTCGGTCGAGCTGCTTCTGGGGATCGGTCTCCGTGCCAGCGTTCTCGCCCTTGATCGCGAACCGAGCAATGGCATTCAACTGGTCCTCGCGGCTCATCACCGCGAAGCGCCGCGGATCAAGACCCGCGACGATGAAGTCATTCATCACCATGACCTTGTCAGCCGGAACAGCGGCACGGTCCTTCACGAAGACTGCAGTGCGCAATGGATGATCGGGAAGCGGCTGCTCGGCCGAGCCCTCAGTGCTGCCGGCGCCCGTCGCCGAGGCATCGGCAGGCAGTTCTGCAATCAGGCGCTTGACAAGATCCTTGGCGAGCGCGACGGCCACATCACGCACCATCGGCTCGGTGATCATCCCTCCGCGCACTTCGCGGCCGCTCGGATCAGCAAGCACCGTGTTGGCCGAGCCCTCGCCGGTCACGCTTGCCTGCGCAGCGCCAGTCGAACTGTCGTAGAGCGTTGCGCTTGCGGTCAACCGCACGGTTCGGCGCGTCATGGCTTGATCCACGCCCGGAAAGGTCGCGCGCTCCTCGCGATCTTGGAAGTCGTCGATCGTCGTGACGAGCAGCAGCCGCGAGCCCTTGATGCGCCCCGCCTGCGCTGCATTGGGGTCGTTGGGATCGACATTGCCGCTGCCAGAGAAATCCTGCTCCTTCTGCAGGGCGTCCATGTCGCTGCGGGCCACGGCCTGGAACCGCCCCGTCGCCATGAACTCGGGAATCAGTTGCGCAGCAAACGAATTGACAAGCCGATTCAACTCGACCGGCTGACCGCGCTGCGCTGCACCATCCGTGGCAGCAGGCGACACCTTGGGCTGCGCAATGGCAAGCGCGGGCTTGACTGGCGCCTGCGCGGATGCACCGTGGACGGCGACGAGTGCCAGCATGGCACCGACGAACGCAACGAGTCTGCTCTTCATGGATGTGTTCCCTGGACGGCGGATCTGGACCAACGACCGGATCGAATCGAAGGACTGCTGACCGAGCGCGGACGACGCCCCGGGCAACGCCCCGAGACTCAGGCGAGACCGAGCCGACGACGCTTCTCGTCCCATTCGGCCTGCTCGCGCTTGTTCTGCGTTGCCAACGGCGCTCCGGTTCGAACAGACTCGATTTCGAGCCTGGTCAGGTGCATGGCTTCAAGGCGGTAGTCCTCGAACGCCTCGCACGCCTGGGGCACGATCGGCTTGATCATTTCGTACATCGCGCGCGCGTAATCCTGGATTTCCTGCTGCGCGTGGGGATCCATGCGCAGGCTCAGGAAGTGAAAGATGTTGTGCAGATCGCACTTCCAATACCACTCGGTGTACACGCTCACGGGAAGCGCCGTGCGGGCGAGTTCGCGCGCCACGCCCTTCTCGGTGAGCTGCAGGTACTCCTGGTAGTGCGCCTCGGCCTTCTCGAGCAGGAGCAAGAACTCCTCGGCCGTGCCAGCGTCGATCGGTTGGTCGCCGCCCTGCCGGTTGTTCGCGCTCTGCTTGCGCACCATGTCGGGGCTCGGTCGGTAGAACCGGTCCGGCACGATCGAATAGCGCGCGCTGTACTCGTTCACGTTCGCGGTGCGGTGCCGGATCCACTGTCGCGCAATGAAGATCGGCATCGCGATGTGGAACTTGAACTCGACCATCTCGAACGGGGTCGAGTGCCGGTGGCGCATCAGGTAGCGCACGAGTCCTCGATCCTCGCTGACCTGCTTGGTGCCCTGGCCGTAGCTCACGCGCGCCGCCTGCACGATCGCGAAGTCGCCGGTCTTGCCCTCGGGCACCATGCGCGGCATGCAGTCGACCAGACTGACGAAGCCGTGATCGTGGACCTTGATGTCCCAACGGGAATTGCCACCCATGACATCCGTCATGGGACCCTCGGGTGCAACGCGGGTGAATCGTTCTCCGGCCTCGATGTGCTGCGTCATGACCCCGGAAGTGTCGCAGAAATCACTGCGCCGTTGGCGCGGTTTTCCCAGCGAAATGGGCCTGGTGGAAGGCCTCGATCCAGCCGTTGACGGTCTCAAGCGTGCCAAGGCCCGTCGCCTTGCCGCCGGCCGAGAGGCGCGGCGCACCCACGCCCGTGGGATCCGTGCTGACGACCACCATCCAGTCGCGATGCCAGGGTTCGAGTCCGCCAGCGCACGCCTGGTCGGGTGACGCGGGCCAGCGTCCATCGCCAGCGGGGAGCGCATCGCACGCGACGGTCGCGGTCGAGGAAAGGTCGGACGGCCACTCGCCAGTCGCGGCCGCGACGCAGAGCATGCGCCAGGCCGTCGAGCGAAGTTGCCGATCGGCGATCACCGCACGCTCGCGCACGCCAGCAGTCACGACTCCGCCCCAGACAAACGCAAACAGGCTCATGAGCACGAACAGCATGGCGAAGCCGATCGCCAGCCGCCGCCCGCCCGCTGTGGATGCCGATTGCGCCATCATCACACCTTGGCCGCAGGGGCGGCGATGCGCTTGCGGTGCGGGTCCGCCTCGGGAACCGCATCGAGCAGTTCCTTGGTGTAGGCCTGCTTGGGCGAGCGAATCACCTCGTCGCGCGTTCCCATCTCGACGATCCGACCCTCGCGCATGACCGCGATCCGGTGGCAGATGTGGTGGATCACCGCCATGTCGTGGCTGATGAAGAGGTAGGACAGCCCTCGCTCGTCCTGCAGATCCTTGAGCAAGTTCAGGATCTGGCTCTGGATGCTGACATCAAGCGCACTCGTGGGCTCGTCGCACACGATCAGGTCAGGATCGAGGGCGAGCGCGCGCGCGATGCCGATGCGCTGGCGTTGCCCACCGCTGAACTCGTGCGGGTAGCGATCCGCCGCCTGCTTCCAGAGACCGCAGCGCACGAGCAGTTCTTCGACTCGGCTACGGAGCTGATCGCCCGTCGCCAAGCCATGCACCAGCAGTGGCTCACCGATGATGTTGCCCACGCGCATGCGAGGATTCAGACTTCCACCCGGATCCTGAAAGATGATCTGGATGCGGCGTCGAAGCGTGCGCATCGCTTCCGGCGCGAGCGAGAAGATGTCCTGACCGTCGAAGTTGGCGGTGCCGCCGGTTGCCGGAATCAATCGCAGGAGCGCGCGACCGGCCGTGGTCTTGCCGCATCCGGATTCGCCGACGAGCCCAAGCGTCTCGCCGCGACGGAGCGTGAAACTCACGCCATCCACGGCCTTCACATGGCCCACCGTCCGCTGCAGCAAGCCGCGGCGGATCGGGAAGTGGACCTGCAGGTCCTTCACTTCAAGGATCGGTTGGGCCATGCTTCAAGCCTATCGCTTCGGTGCCTGCACCGGGATCGCCACGGTCTGCGAACGACCATCGGGCAGCACCACGCTGAACTGCACACGACGAATGATGCCGGGGAAGGATCGCGACAGACCACGCTGAACTGCACACGACGAATGATGCCGGGGAAGGACCGCGACAGGATTCGCGTCAGCCGCGTGTAGAGATCAGATTCGCCGAAGACGGCCTGTCCCTCGATCGCGATGATCACCGTGCCCTCGGGCAGCGAAGCCGCAGCTTCGGAGTCATCCTTGACCGACTCGATCAGCACGCCGCGGCGATGCGGCACGCCGAGCGCTGCACAGGCGTCCTCCGTGGCACTGGTGATCTCGAGCACGCCGGCCCTGCGCAGGATCGCCATGAGCGCGGCGGCGTCCGCATCCGCCGGCCGACGGCCGACGACCACCGTCACCTGCCGCACGGTCGGCGGCGCGTCGCCGGCAGGCGGTTCCCACAGCAGCAGCGTCGCCGATGAACCAGGGCGCTGCGTCGCAATCAGGCTCGACAACGCGTCGGTCGTCACGACCGATCGACCGTTGATCTCCAGGATCACATCGCCCACATCGATCCCCGCGCGCTCGGCAGCCTCGCCGACGCTCACGGCCATCACGACCAAGCCATCGCGTTCACACTGCTCCAAGGCTGCTGCGAACTCCCTGTCATGGTCGTCCACGCCCTGCCCAGTGCGCGCGTGCTGCTGCCGCTCGCGGAGCGACTGCGTATTCACGCCCAGGTACCCCTGCTCGACGGAGCCCTGTTCCAGGATCTGGCCGATCACGCTCTCGATGATCTCCATCGGGATCGCCAGGGCGATGCCTCCGAACTGGCCCTGTCCAAGCGTCGCACCGCGACCTGTGGCGATGGCCGTGTTCATGCCGATGACGCGACCGAACACATCGCACAACGGCCCGCCGGAGTTGCCCGGATTGATGGCCGCGTCGATCTGGATGAAGTTCTCGTAGTCGATCGACGAGAGACCTGCCGTGCGCCCGACCCCGCTGACGATGCCTGCGCTCATCGAGAATCGAAAGTCAAACGGCGAACCGAATGCAAACACCAGCTCGCCCTGCAGTGGGGTTCGCTGCGATCGCTCGGCCGCGATCAGGCCATCACCCGACGCGTGCAACACAGCGATGTCCGTGCGAAGGTCGAGCCCGACGACCTCGGCGCTGAGGACTGCCCCGCTGCTCGTCTGCACTGTGACGGTCCCTGCGCCATCGACGACATGCGCATTCGTCACCACATGACCTTGGGCGTCGTAGACCCAACCGCTTCCGGTCCGCTGACCAGCACCGTCCGCGAGCAGGCTCTCGACGAACACCACGCTCGGTTCGACGACCTGCGCGAGCTCACGCTGGGCTTCGCTGATCTCGGCCAACACATTGCGGCTTCCCAGCACCTGCCGCGACTGCTCCGCCTGCAAGGCAGCACGCTCATCGACCGCGCGTTGAGCGATCCGCGGCGTCGCCCAGAGCACGAGCGCGCAACTCGCCGCGACCACTGCCGCGGGTGCCAGCGACGCGATCTTCGGCATCATCCACCCCTCAAGGCCAGTGCCCGGCGAAACGCCTCGAGTTGCTCTGGCGGCATGACGATCGGATGCTCCCCAAGCTCGTTCGAGGCCACGCGCGCCGTCCACGCGCGACCAGCCTGCAAAAGGCCCTCGCCGAGCCGACACACTGGCGCCGCGAAGGCGGGCTGCCAATCGGTCATGCCCAGCAGATCATGCAGCACGACCACCTGACCGTGGCACGCAGGTCCGGCACCACAACCAATCACGGGCACCGTCGATCGCTCAACGATCGCCTGCGTGACCTCGGCGGGCGCGGCTTCGACGAGCAGCATCGACGCGCCCGCGTCGAGCATGGACCGTGCATCGTCCAGGAGCGCCATCGCGTCCTCAGCGCTGCGACCCGCGGCGTAGTAGCCGCCGTGCTGCTTCGCTTGCTGAGGCCGGGAGCCGATGTGCGCCACGACCGGAATGCCCGCGCGCACCATGCGCGACACCAGGGGCGCAAAGGACCGATCGACCTCGAGCTTGACGAGGTCAGCCAACCCTTCTGTCAGAAATCGGCCCGCGTTTCGAATGCCCTCGGCATCATCCGCCTGGTAGCTCATGAAGGGCATGTCGCCCATGACGGCCGTGTTGGGCGCCCCGCGCTTCACGCCCGCCGTCAGCGCAAGGAGCACCTCCAAAGGTGCATGCACGGTTCCCGGCAGACCAAGCACGACTTCGGCCGCGGTGTCACCGACGAGCAGCACATGCACGCCAGAACGCTCGAGCCAGCGCGCCGTCGTGGCGTCGTAGCAGGTCAAGCACGAAAAACGCTGGCCAGCGCGCACCATGCGAAGGAGCGTGCGGATCGTCACTGGCTGTCGTTCGTCGGCCTCCGTTGAGGTCGCTTCGATCATGCAGGAAGTGTAGGGCGCGAACGCCTGATCACATCAGCCGTCGAACGGGGTTCACGACCATCCCGTCGCGGCCAAGAACAAGGACATCGGCCACCTCGAGCGCCTCGCGGAAACTGTCCTGCGCAGCCTCAAGATCCCAGCACGGACTGAAGACCTTGCCCTGCGCAAGATGTTCAAGCGTCGGAATCGCGTCGCCGCACACCAGCGTGGCGCTCGCCGCGTCCAACACCAGCAGCCCTGCGCTGCCCGGCGTGACGCCATACATCGGATACAGGTCGATCCCTTCGACCAGGTGATCATCACAATCGCGGCAGCGCGCGAGCACGGCCATCTCCGACTCGACCAAGCGGATCAGGTCGCGGTCCTCGGCTTCTTCAGCTTGCTCAAGGCTCTCGCGCAGGCTGGCCTGCGATGCCTCGCGCTCGCGCTCGGTGATCCACCACTCCGCCTTGTCGAACGCGCCGATGCCGCGTCGGCGCATCGGTTGGAAGCTCGTCAGGAAGACATCGGTGATCGCATCGGGCTGGTAGTTCGTTCGCTCCTGCATGCGCGGCAGGAGCACCTGCGGCGGAAGGCTCGGATCGACGACGACCCTGCGACCGGCAGCCTCGATCAGCGTCGTCGTGGCGTGGGCGGCGCGGACATCACCCTTCTCGCCCCAGAGTGGGTGACAGGACATGGCGCCAAGGGACAGGACGCGGATGGTGGGGGCTGCCATGGGTGGTGATGCTCGGGGACGGGATCGCTGGGTCGGCCGCCGTCAGTCCTGTGCTTGTTCGGCACGCAATCGACCCAGCGGGTTCGACGGGTCGTCGAGCTTGGCGCGCAAGGCCACTTGCACTCGGTCAGGCACGAACGGCGTGAGCGTGTCCATGCTGCCGCCAAACGCTGCGATCTGGCGGATCAAGCTGCTGCTCGCATACGCGTACTTCTCGCTCGTCAGGATGAAGACCGTTTCGATGCCAGCGACCTGGCGATTGGTGATGGCCGCTTGGCACTCGGCGCTGAGGTCCGTGACATTGCGGATGCCGCGAATGATCGCGCTCGCCCTGACCTCGCGTGCAAACTCGACGGTCAGTCCCGTGTAGTGCGCCACGCGCACCGCTGCCCCGCGGGGGTGCGTGGCGACCAACTCTCCCACCAGTTCATTGAGCAGGTCGACCCGCTCCTCGAAGGTGAAGACGCCCGGCTTGTCCGGATTGTGACCCACCGCGATCACGATCTCATCGAACAACCCGCGGGCGCGCTGCAGGACATCGAGATGCCCGTAGGTCACCGGGTCGAAGGAGCCGGTAAAGACAGCCAAATGGTGTGCCACGCGCTGGAGTCTAGGGTTTCCGCCTGATGCGCAGAAAAACCACTCGTGGCGTTTGGATCGCTCTCGTCTGGATTGGACCTTCCGCCCGTGGCGGGTGAAACCGCCGGCTGGGTCTCTCGCGAGTCAGCCGGGTACGGAGCACGACCGCCACAGTTTCTGGACCCTGGATCGGCCTTGCTCGGTGTGTGCCTCCCCGAGCGAGGCCTTTTCCATGGGTGCAACCACCGCTTCCATTGGCGCGCTCACCCCCGTCTGTTTGTGATGCGCAATGCTCAGTCCGCCAGCGAACCGAGCCCAGCCTGCTCAAGAATGAGCCGGAAGTTGTCGCTGAAGACGAAGTTGTGATCCGGGAACTGGAGCCCGCTGCGATTGGCGTCGATGTGGCTGAACATCAGGCTGATCTCGCCGATGCGCTGCCATGATCCGCCGCGATGGTCGAGCACATCGATCAACCCCACGGTGCTGGCCCCAGCCGCATCCATGCGCTCGATCGTGGCGTCGTAGCGAATGGTCTGGCCGGGGATGACCTCGCGATCGATGCGTGCATCCTGAACCTTCGCCAAAATCACCTTCTCGCGGAAGCGATTCACGCTTCCCACGAGCACGCCCGCCGTTTGCGCCATGCCCTCGACCATCAGGCTCATGGGCATGACCGGGCACGCAGGGCCATCAGGTCCTGCTGCAAAGTGCTGATGCAGATGCTCCTCGGCCAAGCTCACGTTCTTGACCGCCACCATGCGGCGGCCGGCTTCGAAGGTCGTGATCTGGTCGATCCACATCCATCGCATGGCTGGGCGTCCTGACCTCGGCGAGCCTGTGGCGACCGCGCGCTGGTCGGCTCAGTGGCCGAGCTTGCGGGCAACGAAATCGCAAAGGCTCTTCACCGTGAAGAGCTCGCTGACCGCTTCGACGCGACGATCGGCGTCGAAGGAAGCAAAGTTCACGTGCGGCATCTTTTCCTTCAGAAGCGTCATGCCGGCGTCGGTGAACTTGCCGTCCTTCACCAGGTCGGGGTTGGCCATCAGGTTCTCGGGGAAGAGTTCGCCTTGGCCGATCTTGAACTGCTTCTCGGGGGTGCTGAAGGCCTTGTCGAGCCGGAACGTGATGTCCAGGAAGTCGATGCTCTCGGCGCCCAGATCCGTGGTCAGCACGGCCCCGGGGGTCACATCGCCGTCATCAACGCCCAAGGCATCGACCAGCACTCCTTGGACTTTCTGGAAGATCTCGTCATTCGTCAACGCCACGTCAAGCCTCCCTCAGGGGGTCAATCTCGGAACGGATCAATGGACCGACATCGGTCCTCAATCCCCGATCTGTGCAGGAATTCGGACAGGGCGCATGATAAGGCGGCCCGTGCAGGCCGTGTCGGGAGCCGCGTCGCCGGGCCGAAGCACCGTGGCTGCGCCCTTGAGCTGCCAGCCGCCCTCGGTTTCTTTGTCGAATGTCACTTCCATGCGGAGCGTGTCACCCGGTCGCACAAAGCTCCCGTACTTGAGCCCTTTGACCTGACCAAGCACGACCCGGCCGCAGCCGCGACCTGTCAGCAACTCGCGACCGGTCTGGACCAAAGCCTCGAGCATGAAGACGCCCGGAAGGACGGGGAATGTCGGGAAGTGGTCCTGCAGATACTCCTCGGCGATGGTGACACTCTTGATCGCCACCACACGGTCGGCGGATCGTTCGAGCACCTGATCGACAAGACGGAAATGCATGGTTGGGGAAGGTAGCGAAAGCGGACGGGCTTGGCTCATCGGCAAGGCCCCGGAACGCCGATGAATCCTGCATGGCACGGACTTCGCCAACGGCTGTTGCACGCCCCACGGGGCGCGCTGTCCTCGACCTCCCCCCTGCCCCGCTCACGCGCAAGATCGGCTGGATCGCCGCCTTCGCCGTGTGGGTGCTCGTGGCACTTGCGTTGGTGTCCTTCGACGCCGCCGATGCGCCCAGTCGCACCGTCGCGTCGTGGAACCAACCGCCCGCGAACTTGATGGGCGCCGTCGGCGCGATGATCGCGCTCACGGTGTACGAGGCGTTCGGCTTCGGTGCATGGATTCCGATGCTCCTTGGCGGCATCGCGCTGTGGGCGACCTTCACGGGCCGAGCGATCTCGCACCCGATGGTCCGCGCCATTGGCGCGGTGATCGCGATGATCGCCTTCAGTGCGTTGCATGCAACCTGGTTCCCGCGGCTGGGCTCGCTCGCGGGCGCGGAAGCTGGACTGGTTCCGCAGTGGTTCGCGCAGCAGCTCGTGGCTCGGTTCAACGGCCTGGGCACGAGTTTGATCCTCTTGCTCGCGCTCGTCCTGGGACTGATGGTCGCTGCCGATGAACTCCTCGGCATGCTGCCCAAAGCGTTCGCGCGCGTGGGCGAAGCCCTTGAACCATTGTGGAAGACGGACTGGCGTGGACTCATCGCGCGCACTGCCGCCAAGCCGCAACCCGCCGTGGCAGTCGTGGGCGGCGTCGCCGCAGCGCCCGCAGCAGACGAATCGAGGGTACGACCCATGCGCGGCAAGGCCAAACCAGCGGTCGAGGCCGAGACAAACGATTCGTCCGTCGCCGTGCTCGATGCTGAAGAGGCATGCGACGACGACGAGACCGAGTCCTGCGACGACGCGTCCTGCGATGACGAGGTCGCCGAGGACGAGGTCGAATGCGTCGAGACTGACGACTCGCCCAAGTCCCTGACCGTAGAGGAACTGCGTGAGCGTCTAGGCCGCCTGCCCGTTCGCATCGCTGGTCCCACCACGACGGTCCCCGGCGACTGTGACATTCCGCGCGCAGAGAATTTCGAGGGCTACCAGTTCCCGGGCATCGAGCTCTTGGACGAGCCCGAGTCGAACTTCAGCGCGACCATCGAAGCGTTCGTTCGCGACCAGGCCGCCACGCTCACGCAAACGCTGGCGACCTATCAAATCGAGGGCGAAGTCGTGGCGATCGAGAGCGGTCCAGTCGTGACGCTCTACTCCGTCGAACTCGCGGCTGGCACACGCGTGGCACGGCTCGAGACGATCAGCAAGGACATCGCGCGCGCGCTCAGTGCGCCCAACATCCGCATCATTCCCAACATGGCGGGCACGACCGCGGTGGGCATCGAGGTGCCCAATCGACAGAAGGAAAAGGTGCGCCTGAAGGAGCTCATGTCCGGCGGACAGTCGCAAGGCATGCGCCTGCCGATGTTCCTCGGCAAGGACAGCTCCGGCGAACCGCTCGTGTTCGACCTGACCAAGATGCCGCACATGCTGATCGCCGGCACCACCGGCAGCGGCAAGAGCGTGTGCATGAACAGCATCATCATGTCGTGGCTCTACACCAAGCGCCCGGATGAGTTGAAGCTCGTGCTCGTCGATCCCAAGATGGTCGAAATGAGCATGTACGCCAACATCCCGCACCTGATGGCGCCGGTGGTGACCGACATGGGCAAGGCGTCGGCAATCCTTGAGTGGGCTGTGACGAAGATGGAGGAGCGTTACGAACTCTTCCAACGCGCGCAGGTCAAGGACATCGTCTCCTTCAATGACCTCGGCGAAACCGAGCTCTTTGAGCGTCTGAACATGGCCGACGCGGATGAGCAAGCCAAGGCCCGCATCCCCAAGAAGTTCCCCTACCTCGTCTTCGTGGTCGACGAACTCTCCGACCTCATGATGACCAATCGCGAAGTCGAGACGAGCATCGTGCGCATCGCGCAGAAGGCGCGCGCGGTCGGCATCCACCTGATTCTGGCGACGCAGCGTCCGCAGGCGAATGTCGTCACCGGCCTCATCAAGGCGAACATGCCCTGCCGTGTCGCGTTCAAGGTGGCCAGCGGCATGGACAGCCGAATCGTGCTCGACCAGAAGGGTGCCGAACTCCTGCTCGGTCAGGGCGACATGATGGTCGTCACGCCGTCGAGCAGCGATCTGCGTCGCTGCCAGGGCACGCTCGTCACCGATGGCGAGATCCGCAACGTCACGCGGTTCCTGAAGGATGTCGCGCAGCCGAGCTTTGAGCGATCGCTCGTCGCGATCCGAAGTCAGGCCGAGGCGCAGGCCGCGGGTGAGACCGAGCAGACCGGCGAGTTCAGCGCCGAGCGCGATCCGATGTTCGATCGCGCCGTCGAGATCATCATCGAGACTGGTCGTGGCAGCGTGAGCCTGCTGCAGCGTCGACTCGCCATCGGCTACGGCCGCGCGAGTCGGCTCGTCGACCAGATGGGTGCGGCGGGGATCCTGAGCGACCACAAGGGTTCCGTGGCGCGCGAAGTCCTGATCACCATGGAAGACTGGCAGCGCATGAAGGCGCTCGAGTCCGGCGCGGACAGTGAGTCCGACGACACAGCCACCGACGAAGACGACGACACCGACGACTGATTGGCTCAGCACAACGTCGACGCACACCACCGCACCAACGAAAACCGCCGCGCAGGGCGCGGCGGCTTCGGGTCAAGCAATGGTCCTTGATGAGCGTCGGATCTGCGTTCGCAGCGACCGGCGCCGACTGACGGACAGCGCGATCAGGCGCGCCAGCCGGTCTTGAATTGCTTCATGGCGGCGATGAACTCGTCTTCCATGCCCTTGAACGAACGCTTCTCGGCGAGCTTGGCACGCAGCGCGCTGCCGCCACCCTGGAACCACGCCAGGAGGTCGGTTTCGAACTGGCGCACCTTGGCGACCGGAACATCGTCCATGACGCCCTTGCTGGCAGCAAAGAGGCCAAGGCACTGGTCGATGACGTCGAACGGGGTGTACTGGCCCTGCTTCAGCAGCTCCACCATGCGCGCGCCGCGATCGAGCTGGCGCTGGCTGGCTGCATCGAGTTCGGTGCCGAGCTGGGCGAACGCTTCGAGTTCGCGATAGGCAGCAAGGTCAAGACGCAGCGAACCGGCGACTTCCTTCATCGCCTTGATCTGCGCGTTGCCACCCACGCGGCTCACCGAGATGCCCACGTTGATGGCGGGGCGCACGCCGGCGGCGAAGAGTTCAGGCTGCAGATAGATCTGGCCGTCGGTGATGGAGATGACGTTCGTCGGGATGTACGCCGACACATCGCCTTCCTGCGTCTCGATGATCGGCAGCGCGGTCAGCGAGCCGCCACCGTTCTCGGCGCTGAGCTTGGTGGCGCGCTCGAGCAAGCGGCTGTGCAGGTAGAAGACGTCGCCGGGGTACGCCTCGCGGCCGGGCGGACGGCGCAGAAGCAGCGAGAGCTCGCGGTACGCAACGGCCTGCTTCGACAAGTCGTCGTACACGCAGAGCACGTGCTTGGGGCCGGTGTAGTTCGCGTCCTTGCCCTTCCACATGAAGTACTCGCCCATCGTGCAGCCCGCGTAGGGAGCGATGTACTGCATCGGAGCGCTGGAGCTGGCGCCTGCGGCCACGATGATCGTGTAGTCCAGGGCGCCATTCTTCTTCAGCGTCTCGACGACGCCGGCGATGGTCGATTCCTTCTGGCCGACGGCGACATAGATGCAGACGACCGCGTCGGGCGTACCCCAGTACTTCTTCTGGTTGATGATGCAGTCCAAGCACACCGCGGTCTTGCCGGTCTTGCGGTCACCGATGACGAGTTCGCGCTGGCCACGGCCCACGGGAATCATGCTGTCGACGGCCTTGATGCCGAACTGCAGCGGCTCCTTCACGGGCTGACGCTTGCTGATGCCGGGGGCGACGATGTCGACCTTGCCGGTCTGCGCAGTCTTGATGGGTGCACCGCCGTCGATCGCGTTGCCGAGCGGATCGACCACGCGGCCGAGGAGCTCGGGTCCGACGGGCACTTCGAGCAGACGACCGGTCGCCTTGACGGTGTCGCCTTCGCGCGCGAGGGTGGGATCACCGAAGAGCGCAGCACCGACGACGCCCGACTCCAGGTTCATGACCTGGCCGGTGATCGTCTTGCCACCGACGCACTGGAATTCGAGCAGTTCGCCGGCCATCGCGCTCGACAGGCCGTAGATGCGGGCGATCCCGTCGCCGACTTCGATGACCTGACCGACCTCGCTGACCTCGAGTTGGCTGCTGAAGGACTCGATCTGCTGCTTGATGACCGAAGTGATTTCGTCAGTCTTGATCTTCACGGTTGGACCTCTGCTTTCGGGGTTCTGCGTGCCCTGGTCGGGCGGTTGGTTCGTTCGGGTTCAGGAGAGGAAGCGGCCGATGTCGGCGCGCACCTTGGCGCCGGCGTCCTCGATCAGCGAGCGCCGCATGCGGCGCAGCTTCGCGGCCACCGAGCCATCAATCAGTTGGTCGCCGATGCGCAGCTTCATGCCGCCGACCATCGACGCATCCTTGTACAGGTGCAGCACGGGCTCGCGACCGAGCCGCGATTTGAGCGTGATCGCAAGGTTCGCGCGCGCGCCGTCATCGAGCTGGCCGTCGACCGTGAAGACGTCGACCTCGACCTTGCCGAAGCGCTCATTGAGCAACTTCGCGAAGGCGTCGGAGATCGCTTCGAGTTCACCCAAGCGGCCCTTGCGATTGGCCACGAGGAGGAAGCGCAGCACGAGGTCGCTCACGCGGCCCTTCAAGACCGACTGCAGCGCGGTCTCGCGCGCGGCGGTGTCGATTGCGGGCGAGCGCAGGAACTCCGCGAAGCGGCGATCGCCACGGACGATCTCGACGAGATCGACCAGCTCATCGCCAGCGTCTTGCGCTGCTGCGTCGCCGCCCTGCTTCGAGGCGAGCTCGAAGAGGCTTTCCGCGTAGACGCGGCCGACGCTGTTGGTTGCCGTGGACATGGTCTGCCTTCGTGGTTCTGGCCTCAGCGGCCGGTGCTCGCGAACTCCTTGATCGACTGCTCGACGAGGACCTTCTGATCCTTCGCATCGATCGCACGACCAAGGACCTTGCTGGCGACGCTCACGGCGAGTTCCGCCGCGTGGGCCTCGAGTTCAGCCACCGCCTGGCGGCGTGCGGCATCCATCTCGGCGTTCGCGCGCTTCTTGAGCTCAGCCAGTTCGGCTTCGCTACGAGCTCGAAGGGCATCGGCGGCGTTCTGGGCCTGTGCGCGAGCCTCCTTGATCATGGCGTCAGCGTCGTGCTGCGCCTGAATGAGCTTGCGCTCGAATTCCTCTTGCGCTGCCTTGGCGTGCGCGCGAGCGTCCTCGGCTGCCTTGATCTCGCCGAGGATCTTCTCGTTGCGCTCATCGAGGCCCTTGGCGATCTTCGGCCACACGGCGATGGAGATCACGATGACAGTCAGCAGCGCAACGCCGACAGAGGTGGCCAGCGGCAGGATCTCCACGTTCATGGGGTTGGCGGCATCGGCAGCAAGCATCAGCACGGGATACCTCGATGGTCAGGGATTCAAAGTTCAGAAAAAGGTCTGCTAGGCAAGCGGCCGGGACCCGCCCGCGTGGACGGGTCCCGGCAAGCCTAGTTCAGCCTGCGGCGATCACTTCGGGAAGGCCTGGAGGCCGACGACGACCGCAAAGAGCGCCACGCCTTCGATGAGCGCAGCGGTCAGGATCATGTTCACGAACACCTTGCCGGCCACTTCGGGCTGGCGGGCGATGCTCTCGACCGCGCTGCCGCCGATGCGGCCGATGCCGATGCCGGCGCCAATCACGGCGAGGCCAGCGGCGAGGCCGGCACCGAGGCCCGAGCCCTCATTCATGGCGTTTTCGGCGGCAAACGTCGTCTCTGCCCCGAACAGGGCAAGGGCGGCGAAGGTGAGGAGAGCGAGAGTCATGTTCTTCATTTTGGGTTGGCTCCAACGGCGCCGTGGGTCTGCGCCTCGTGCAGGCTGAACTCGATGCCCCCGGCACCCACGGCCGAGGGGGGGGAAGTGTAGCGACGACGGTTCAGTGCGCGGGAGCAGGCTCCGCGTGCGCCTGGCCGTCGTGGCCATGATCGTGGCCGTGCTCCTCGTGGCCGTGGTCCTCGTGCGCCATCAGGCTGATGAACACAGCCGTCAGGAACATGAAGATGAAGGCCTGGAGGAACGCGACGAACAGTTCAAGGAATGTGATGAGGATCGCGAAGAACCCTGCCACGAGGGTGATCGAGCCCGCGGCCCAGATGGGACCGCCGGCCTTGAGCACGGCAGCGCCGAAGCCGAAGAGCACCGCCATCAGCGTGTGCCCAGCGACCATGTTGGCGAGCAGGCGAATCGCGAGCGCGGCAGGCTTAATGAACATGCCCGCCAATTCGACGGCGAAGATGATGGGGATGACGAGCCAGAGTCCCAGCGGACCATGCACGACATCGGGACCGCCACACAGGTGCTCCAGCGTGCCTTTCACGCCCAGATCCCGGAACGACTGGAACCAGATCGCAACAAAACTGATCGCTGCAAGACCGAGCGTGACGGAGAAGCACGCCGTGGCGGTGCCGCCGAAGTAGACCGCGCTCGAGGTCGCGTGCGCCACATCAGCCTCGGCGGCCGCGTGGTCGCCGGTGACCACATGCAGCAATTCCTGCAGGTCGGCGAACGGAACCAAGCCGAACAGATTCAGCGTCAGGATGAAGAAGAAGAGCGACAGAAGCAGCGGCAACCAGCGCTTGGCCAAACGCTCACCCATCACAGGCATGAGCATCTGATCGCGCAGCGTCAGCACCAACACTTCGATGACTTGGGCGATGCGTCCCTTGGTGACGAATCGGGCGTTGCCCTCGCTCGCGGGACCCGTGGAGATGCGCGACGCGGCGAGCATAAGAACTCCAACGCAGACGATCGCGCCGACCACCAACGAGATCACACTCAACGGAAGCGTCGTGCCGCCGATGGTGATCGCGCTGTTCCGGTCAAGGACGTGCGCAAGAGGGTTGTCGCCAGCGGCAAGAAGGAGGGTGTTCATCATGATGCTGAGGGGGAGTTCTTGTTCCCCGAAGCCTTGGATGGCATCCGTCCGAGGACTGGTCCGAGCACCTTGGCGATGGTGGCCGTTTCGACCACGAGCAGCGCCAAGTACGTGAAACCTGTCACAAGCACGAACACCCGGGGCTCTCCGGGGGATCGGAAATATAGCAACGCGGCGAGGCCACCCGTGGCGAGGATGCGCAGTCCGCTGGCGGCCATCCAAACCGATGTCCATGTGCTCGCTGGACGCTTCGCCGGTGGCCAAAGAACCGCGAGGCCCAGGAGGTTGCCAAGCAGGGCGGCAAACGCCCCGCCAAGCGCTGCAAGCCAAGTTCCATCAACCACTTGCATCCCGATCATCGGAGCGACAACATCGCTCACGACGACGCCGAGTCCTGCGCAGCAGATCCCCGCCACGAGCAGCGCCACGACGATCTGCCGCCCGGGGAGCGAGAAGATCGGCTCGCCTTGGGCGTCACGCTCAAGGTCAGCGAGTTCGTCAGCCATCTGAATCCCCTTCCGGTGGAGTGACTTTCGACTGATGTGCTCGGCGCTCGATCGGCTTGCTCCGCCCTTCGAGGTACGCGTTCATGCTGAGTCCGCCGCGAATCAAGCTGTACATCGCGACCAGGATGCCGATGCACGCGCCGATGGTCATCCCCGTCGGCGCGGTCCCCCAGAAGTGGTCGACGAGCCAGCCGATGCCCAGTCCCGCGAGCACCTCGGAAAGCATCGCCCACGCAAGACCCATCATGCGAAATCCGATGCGCATTTCTTCGCGCTCGGTCGCGGATTTGGTGCGAGCAGTCTCGGGATCGACAGGCACGGTGTGAGCCTACAGGCTTCGATGGCGCGAAGGGCTACACTTCGCCCCGCCATGGCCATCCGCGACAGCGAGATCGTCGACGTCACCCCGAAGCGCCTCGATTCCACCGAGAGCCTCATCGTGGTCAATGTCATCAAGGGACTCGGCACGACGCTGCGCCACTGCTTCCAGAACATCGGTCGCGACGGCAAAAACAAGGACACGCTCTGGGTGGTCCAGTACCCCGAAGAGAAGCGCGACGACCGCCCGGTCGAGGACGGCGGCCAGTACCGCCCCTACTTCCGTGGCGTGCACCGCCTGAACAAGGACGAGGACGGTCGCGTGCGCTGCGTGGCCTGCTTCATGTGCGCCACGGCCTGCCCGGCGAAGTGCATCCACATCGTCGCCGACGAGAGCCCATGGGAGGACCGCGAGAAGTACCCCAAGCAGTTCGACATCGATGAACTGCGCTGCATCTACTGCGGCATGTGCGAAGAAGCCTGCCCGGTCGACGCGATCGAGTTGACCCCCCACTACGAGGTCACCGGACTTTCGCGAAACGAACTCATTTTCGACAAGACCAAGTTGCTGCGGGTCTTCGACGAGACGATCGCCGAAAAGCCCATGTGATCGGCGCGGCCGCGCTGCGGCTACTTGTCCTTCTTCTTGCCTCCGCCGAACAGGCCATCGAGCGCGTCGATGACCCGAGTCGCCCCCTCGATGGGGTCGATCTTGCCCACGACGGGACGGACGCTGACATTGAGCGGGACTTCCTTGCCGTTCACCGGTCCGAGCGGTCCGCTGAAGGTGATCTCGATGGCCATCAGATTGCCTAGGTCAAGCGGAAGCGCGCTCAGCGTGTCGCTGATCGTCTTGATCGTCGCATCGACAGGATTGCTGATGCCACCAGCGACCCCTGCGACGGTCCGAACCATGCTGCTCACCGGATAGCGCGCACTGATCCCGCGCGCCCACGCGGGATCACGCGTCAAATCGATGTCGCCTGAAAAGTTCAGCACAAGTTGCCACTGCGTGCCCAGGCGATCCACGCCGATGATGAAGTCCTTGTAGGTGAGTTGCCCTGCGCGCACCGTGGCCACCAGCGGCCCGATGTTTGCCGGCACGACCGGATCAACCGACGACTTGACATGCCTGAGCACGCCGAGCAACTGGTTGCTCTTCTCGACCTTGGCCTCGCCCACATCCATGCGCGCGTCCGCTTCGAACCGAGTCAGATTGCCATCGATCGGCCACCTCAGTCGCGACAGGGACACCTTGACGGGTGGCGCTTCCTTGATGTCGGAGAGAATCGGATTCAAGGGTTCGAGCAGTTCCATGCGGATCGCGTCGTTGAGGACGAGCGAGAGTTCGATCGGCTGATCTGCGTCCACCTGCGCCAAGCCGTCGGCCACCGTGATCCGCGGCACGCGCGCACTCAAGGAGGTCGTCTTGACTGTGGCCGATGCGGTGATCGTGCCCGGGGCCGGCGAGATCACCTCGACGGTCGCGTCCCCACGCTCTCCGAAGGACCGCACGATGATGCCATCGGTCGCTGTGATCGCGTCGACCCAGTGGAGCGGGATCGCTTTCGCCTGAGCTTGCGCACGCACGATCATCGCCGTGCTCGCCAGCGTTCCGTCGGCCAGACCAAGGGCATCGATCGTGGCCCTGGCACTGGCTGCGCCGTCCGTGTCTTTCTTTCCAAACGACACTGTGGTGTCGAATGCACACGAGCGACCGAGCGCTTCTGCCTTGAGCACTGCCGTGGCCCGCTCCACATGCAAGTCTGCAGAACCGAATGAAGCCTCGACTGGGCCGATCGCGATCGACGCATCGATGTGTGCGTCGGCAAGGCGTGCAGGAACGGTGATGCGGCGAAGGTCGATCGAAGCGGAGAGCGTTTCCTTCGGGTCCAACATCAATCGATGCGCGCTCGACGAGTTGAACGCGCCACCCTTGGGCGTTGCCGTGGCCTGAGCAGCGGGTGCGTCCGCAACAGGGATGAAGGGCTGCACCAAGGCACCAGGCACGGAGAGTTTCATGCGTGAACCACGCACATCGATCACGCCGTCATCCGCGACCATGCCTCGCAAGTCGCCCTTCAGATCAAGGTCGATCGTGGCGGGCTGCGGCGCACCGCCATCGATCGCGACCATCGTGGCGATCGACACGCTTGCGCCGGACTCAAGGGATGCGATGGCTGCCTTCACATGCGTCTTGTCGAGCGCGAGCGTCATGGAGTCCGTCGGTCGTGACGTGAAGGTGCCGATGGTCGCATCGGCATGCAAGGAGATGTTGCGCTGATCTGCACTGGCCCGCCCACCCGTGAGCGCGGCGGCGATCGGCACGACCGTGGCATCGTTCCAGTCTGCCGCGACCGGCTCCAGACCCGCGATGACTCGGTCGATGACTCGACGCGGAAGCGAGCCGTGGAGGGACGCCGTCGGGACCGCGATGACCCGACCGGTTTGCCCCAAGGTGGCTGGTTCAAGCTCGACCTTCGCCGTCATCGAAAGACGCGACAGCGCAGTTGTGATGTCGACCGCATCCTTGCCGCCCTTCCCCGACCATGTCAGGTCGACCGTGCCCGGGCCAGCCGCCGCAGCGAGGTAGGGACTCTGCACGAATCGCCCGAGCAGGGTGGTTCCGGTTGGCAGGGTTGCCCGGAGCGTGGCGTTGCCGGTCGGTGGCCCCAGCGCGGGGGCCGCCAGCGTCAACTGACCCTTGGCGTCGAGTTCGCCGGGAACGGTCACGGCAAAGGAGCCGGACCATGTGAGGTCGCCCGTCGCTGACCGGGAGGCGTCGCCTTCGAGCGACACGCGCTCGAGCACGATGCCACCGTCCAAGCCAGGGCACGCACTCAGTCCCAAGCGATCGAGGCCTAATTGCAGTTTTTGTGCCTTGACTTCAACAGCAGTGGGAGTGGCCGCCGGCGTGAGCAGTGTGAGCTCCTCGCACGCGATCGCAAGCACGCCGGGAGCAGCGAGCCGGAGTCCCTCGATGCCGAGCAGTTCAGGCAGACCGTCCGCCATGGCGATCGAGCCCTTGAGCTCCTTCACCACCGTCCGCTCCGGCGACCACTGCCCCTGCGCCGAGAGTTCCGCCGCTGGGCCCTTCACGACGATCTGAGCGGCAACGGTCTCGCGGCTCCCGTCGAACTGAGCCGACAGGACCGGCCGTCCAAGTCCGATGAGCCCGGCCATTCGCTGCAGGCGCTCGGGCACATGTGGCACACGCGTCAGGTCGATCGCGTCGATCTGGATCGATCCGCTGCCGCGCACGGCGTCGAGCGTGATCGCACCCGCAGGCGTGACGAGTCCTGCCAGCGCAACATCGGCCTTCGCGGCAAAGCCGCTCGCGCCGCCACTGTATGAAACATGAAGGCCTTTCGACAGACCATCGGAGCGCAGCCCGATGGTCGTGGCCACAACATCAATCCACTCGTCGGGACCGCTCGCTCCGCCGAGCACGAGCGGCTCGATGGCGACGGTCGCTGCGATCGATGTGTTCCCAAGCTCGAGCCCATTCGCGCTCATGTCGAACGCCGCGCGGTCGATCGAGATCGTGGTTGGGGCAGGACGCCGCAGCGCAAGCCCCGTGCCCACGAGCCATCCATCATCAAGGGCTGAAGAGAGCGAAGATCGCTCGAGCTCCACTCGCGCGCGCTTCACCCGGCCAGACTCGAAACTCGGCACGACGAACGCCGCAAGCGAACCCTGTACCGCGCCACCAGCGAGCGCCACATCGACCTGCGCGCGATCGGCAAGGCGCGAGGTGCGCACGCTGACCGTCACATCGCCGAGTGCGCGGTCGCTCTGCCCGAACGCCTTGCCGTCGATCACCACGCCCTTCATCGAGACCGTGGCGACGGCCTGAAGATCCGCGAGCGAACGATTGCCCATCGGCACCACCGCACGCTCGACGCGCAGTGAGACTGGCACATCGTTCATGCACGGCACGCCAAGTCCACGCACCAGTGCGCTCGACAGCGTGGTGTCGAGCGCCACGCTCTGCACGATGGCTTGATTGGCCACATCATCCAGTCGCGCGGTCCCCGTCAGCGTGAACCGGTCGCTTCGTGCCGCCAAGGTTGCGGAAGGGCCATTGAAATCCAGTGTGGCGATCACGGTCTCACCGAGATCGCGCGCGGCGACGATCCCGGTCCCGTGCAGGAACGGAGCAAGCGCGGCCGTCGGAACCGCGCCGAGCGCGATCTGCCCTGTGGCCGCAGCTTTCGACGACAGTTCACCCGAAGGCGTCAACAGTCCATTCACGCGCACGCGTCCTGTGGCGGTGCTCGGCGCATGACCCTTCGCCTCGAGTGATGTGTCGAACTGAAGATCAATCGCGCGCGCGATGCTCTGGGCCTTCGCGGTCAGATCCAGCGAACGCACGACGACCTCTTGTGTCCCTGCCGAGACTGGTACCGCCGTGGCCTTCGCGGTGAGTTCCATCCCCGCCGTCGTTGGCGACAGCACACCATCGCGACCGACGAGATCACGCAGCGTCGCATCGATCTCGAACGATCCATGCTCGGTGCCGATCGACGTGGACCCTGTGGCCTTCACCGTCGCGTCGTTGCCGTCGAGCGTGACCGTCGCCGTCGCCCCATCCACTCGCACCATGCTGCCCGCACCGAGCGGCTTGATGACGATCGCCAGTGGATCGAGCGAAACTCTCGCGCCGCGAAGGAGGCTTGGCAGCGACGCCGGTTCGGAAGTCTGGCTCGGACCCGTACGACCGCCCGATGAAGTCGCTGCGGAGTCCGCTTGGAACAACTCGAGCAAGGTGATCGATCCATCGTCGCGCGAGGCGGTCTCTACCGTCAGACCTAGGTTCAGGTCGAGCGACTCACTCGACCGAATGAGGGCAGACAGGCTGTTGTTCACTGTGACGGTGGCGTCGATCATGTCGTGCTCGCCATTGATGCGAACATGCACGAGCTGCGGGCCAGACCAACTCGCCTTCGCATTGACCACCTGCACTGTGCCGCGAAGATGCGGTGCGAGCTCATCACGAATGATGCCGGGAAGGATCGTCGCGCTGACGATGCTTGGCGCGAAGCCCACCAACACCACGGCGACGATCGCCACAACGCTCAAGGCGATCACCAGCTTGCCGACCCGGCGTGATGACAAGGCTCCCCTGCTCATGGACGGATCGTACGGACTCACGAACTGCGGGTTCGATCAGTCCACGGCGACCGGTGCGCGCGCCGCGGCGGGAACCAGCGCGAGCATGCGATCGATGGCCAGCCGCGCCAACGCGCGCGCTTCGTTGTGGACCGACACGCGATTGACCACGCGGCCCTGCGCAAGTTCGTCGAGCGCCCAGAGCAGATGTGCCTGGTCGATGCGGTACATCGTCGTGCACAGGCACTGGCAGTCCGAGAGGATCCGCACCTCGACGCCGCGGTTCGCCGCACGCGCGGCGAGGCGGTTGACCAGATGAGTCTCGGTGCCGACGGCGAACCGCGAACCCGCCGGCGCAGCCTCGATCGCTTGGATGATGAATTCGGTCGAGCCCTTCAGGTCCGCTAGGTCGACCACTTCTTGGCAGCACTCAGGGTGCACGATGACCTTCATGCCGGGCTCGTTCTCGCGGATCCATGCGACATGTTCAGGCCGAAAGAGTTTGTGCACGCTGCAGTGGCCGGCCCAGAGCACGACCTCGGCATCGTGCAGGTGCTTCACCGAGAGTCCGCCGCCAGTCTTGCGCGGTTGCCACAGCGCGCACTGCGCCGACAGTGATGGATCCGCCGCAGCATCGACTTCAGTCACGAAACCGCGCGACTTCGCGGTGTTGCGACCCAGATGCTGATCCGGAAGGAACAGGAGCTTGACCCGCTCGCCCTGCTCAAGCGGACGCTCGCCGCCGCGAAGCGCCCAATCGAAGACCAGATGAGCGTTGCTGCTCGTGCAGCACGCGCCGCCACGCTGTCCCACAAAGGCCTTGATCGCCGCCGAGCTGTTCACATAGGTGATCGGAACTACGCGTACGCGCTCGCCGGCGTGCGCCGCAGCGATCGCCTCCCAACAGGCCACGGTGTCATCCCACGCGGCCATGTCGGCCATGCTGCATCCGGCACCGAGATCCGGAAGGATGACATTGACCTTGCCATCGGTGACGATGTCCGCGGTCTCGGCCATGAAGTGCACACCGCAGAAGATGAGCGACTCGCTCCCGCGCCGACGCGCTTCGACCGCAGCCATCTGCGACAGCTTCAGGCTGTCGCCAGTCAGGTCCGCGTGCTGCACGACCGAGTCCTGCTGATAGTGATGGCCCAGAATCAACACGCGCGCGCCGAGCTCGGTGCGCCGCGCGGAGATGGCCGCCGCGAGCGCACCCTCCTCCATCGATCGATAGCGTTCAGGCAGCGGTGGTTGCCAGAGCATGAGTCGTGAAGTGTAGGGCCTACCATGCTCCGTTCCATGGATGACGACCTGCTCGTGCACGCTCCTGCAAAGCTCAACCTGGCGTTGAGCGTGGGCGCACCGCGCCCGGATGGGTTTCACCCACTGTCGTCCTGGATGGTCACGCTCGGCTGGGGCGACTCGATCTACCTGCGTCGACGCGATCCGGGCAGCAGTTCTCTCTTTGCCAATGTGTGGGCGACCGATGCGCCGCACACGCCGGATTTGGACTGGCCACTCCGCAGCGATCTCTCATGGAAAGCGCACGCCGCAATCGAGCGCGCCGTCGGGCGGCAACTTCCGGTGCGCGTGCGCGTCGAGAAGCGCATTCCCGTCGGCGGCGGACTCGGCGGTGGAAGCAGCAATGCTGCCGCAGTCTTGCGCGGGCTCGATGCGCTTTTCGACCTTCGGCTTGGCAACGACGCCCTTCGATCGATCGCCGCCGACCTCGGCAGTGATGTTGCGTTCCTCGTCCAGGGCGGCTCAGCGATCGTGTCCGGCGTGGGTGAGCGTGTCGATGCGATGCCTGATGTCCCGCTCGTGCATCTGGTGCTCTGCTTCCCCCAAGCGCACTGCCCGACCCCGACCGTCTATCGACTGTTCGATCGACTGCGACCCGATGCGGGAGCACCCGAAGATGCGCGCGTCAGAGCGTTGGCTGCGACCGATCGACTTCGTGCACACCAACCCTTCAACGACCTTGCAACTCCTGCTCGCGAGTCGAGCGATGCCGTGCGGCGCGCGATGGATGAGATCGCCGAGGTCAGCCACCTGCCCGTCCATGTGTGTGGAAGCGGCAGTAGCCTCTTCCTCGTCTGCGACGATCCGATTCATGCCGAGCATGTGGCGCGCATCGTCGTGAACGAGGCCGCCGTGAAAGCGGTCGCGACTCAGGTCGCCGGGCCCGCTGGAATCGTCCGGAACCCCCCGCCGGCGCGCCGCACCTGCGGATAACGCGGTCGGGCGAGCTGGCCGGGATGCGTACACTTCGCCGCTTCGGAATCGACCACCATGACGACCCCTTGCAGTACCGCGGCCTCCGCACCGAGCACCTTCGTCCCCGCCGGGCTCGACGCCTCGTCGTGGCCCCAACTTGAGCCGCTGTATCGCGCGCTCATCGATCGACCACTGAAGTGTTCGGGTTGCCTCGCGCGGCTGCTCCTTGACCGCAGCGATCTGGACGCGATGGTTGCCGAGACCGAAGCGAACCTGTACATCGCGATGACCTGCGACACCGAAAGCGAAGAGCGTCGCAAGGCCTTCCTCGACTTCGTGCAGGATGTTGATCCGCATCTCAAGCGGATCGGCTTCGAGCTCGACCGTCGCATCGTCGACTGCCCGTTCACGAAGGACCTGGACCAGCAGCGCTACGGCGTGCTGCTCCGCGGTCTGCGCCAAGAAGTCAAGCTCTTCCGACCCGACAACGTCGAGATCCAGACTGAGTGCACCAAGCTCGAGCAGCAGTACAGCCAGATCTCGGGCGCGATGGCAGTCGAGTTCGACGGAAAGAAGCAGACGCTGCCGCAGATGGCGCGCTATCTCGAAGTGACCGACCGAAGCGTGCGCGAGGCCAGCTGGCGCTCCGTGACCGATCGGCGCTTGCAGGATGCTGACGCGATCGATGGGATCTATGACCGCCTCGTGGCGCAGCGACACCGCATGGCGCTCAACGCCGGCTTCGACAACTACCGCGACTACCAGCACCAGCGCATGCATCGCTTCGACTACACGCCCGCCGATTGCGAGCGTTTCCATGCGGCATGCGAGCAGGTCTGCGTGCCTCTGATGCGGCAACTCAACGAGGAGCGTCGCACCAGCCTGAAGCTCGACACGCTGCGCCCGTGGGACCTGAAGGTCGATGTGCACGGGCGCTCAGCGCTTCGTCCGTTCGAGACCGCTGATGAACTCGTCGATCGATGCAGCCGCGTCTTTCACGACATGGGTGGCGGGCTTGGTCCGCTGTTCGATTCAATGCGCACGGGCGATTGCCTTGACCTGGAGAGCCGTCAGGGCAAGCAGCCCGGTGGCTACCAGTACCAGCGTCAAGCCAGCCGCAAGCCGTTCATCTTCATGAACGCCGCTGGCCTGCAGCGCGACCTCGTCACGATGGTGCACGAGGCTGGGCACGCCTTCCACAGCATGCTCTGCTCACACGACCCGTTGGTCGCCTACCGCGGCAGCCCGATCGAGTTTGCGGAAGTCGCCTCGATGAGCATGGAACTGCTCACCTTCCCGCACCTGGGGCACTTCTACTCCGAGCAAGATGCTGGTCGCCATCGCCGCGAGTTGCTCGAAGGTCTGGCCACGCTGCTGCCGTGGATCGCGACGATCGACGCGTTCCAGCACTGGGTCTACACGCACCCGACGCACACGCGCTCCGATCGCACCGCGTACTGGCTCCACCTCAACAAGCGTTTCGGCGCCGATGTGTCGTGGGCCGGCTGCGAGCGCGCACTCGAGACCGCGTGGCAGCGCCAAGGGCACCTCTTCCAGAGCCCCTTCTACTACATCGAGTACGGCATCGCGCAACTCGGCGCGCTGCAACTTTGGCTGCAGGCGCGTCGCAACCCTGGTGCTGCGCTCGATGCCTACAAGCGCGCGCTCGCGCTCGGCGCAAGCCGACCGCTGCCGGAACTTTTTGAGTCCGCCGGACTCAAGTTTGACTTCGGACCCGAGACCATGGCGAGCCTCATCAACGAGGTTCGCGGCGAACTCGCGACGATTCCTGTCTGACCCATTCCCTGACCACTGACCCCACACCACGACCCACGACCATGTCCCACCACGTCGCCATTCTCGGAGCCGGCAAGATCGGCCGCATGACCGCCCATTTCCTCGCCTCGTGCGGTGACTACACCGTGCGCATCGGCGATGTCCACGAACCAAGCGCTCTCTCGGTTGCTCGCGACGAGCGGATCGACGGTCGTCGCGTGGACTTCAGCAGCCCGTCCGAACTCGCTGCATTCCTCAAGGGCGCGTGGGCCGTCGTGAGCTGCGCGCCCTTCAACTGCAATGTTGGCATCGCGCAGGCCGCGAAGGACGCGGGCTGCCACTACCTCGACCTGACCGAGGATGTTGCCGTCACCAAGAAGGTCATGCAGTTGAGCCAGGGCGCCTCGTCGGCGTTCATTCCTCAATGCGGCCTCGCGCCGGGCTTCATCACGATCGTGGCGCACTCCTTGCTGCGTGAACTCGACAGCGTCGACACCGTGCGCATGCGCGTGGGCGCCCTGCCGCGAACCCCGAGCAATGTGCTTCAGTACAACCTGACTTGGTCGACCGATGGACTGGTCAACGAGTACTGCAATCCCTGCGAAGCGCTCGTCGACGGGCAGATGTGTCTGGTCCCGCCGCTGGAACAAGTCGAGCGCCTGCACATCGAGGGCTGCGAATACGAGGCGTTCAACACCTCTGGCGGACTGGGCACGCTGGCGGACTCGCTGCGCGGCACGGTGCGCAACCTGAACTACAAGACGATTCGCTTCACCGGCCATGCAGAACAGATGCGCTTCCTCCTGAATGATCTTCGCTTCATCGAACATCGCGAAGAACTCAAGGCGATCCTTGAGCGCGCCGTGCCCGGCACCGATGACGATCAAGTGGTGATCTTCGTCAGCGCGACCGGCCAGCGCGGCGGCCGCTTCATGGACCGCACCTGGGCGCGCACCGTGCTCAGCCGCGAGATCGGCGGTCGTCACTGGACTGCAATCCAGGTCACGACCGCTGCAGGCATCTGCGCCGTCGTGGACATGCTCAAGGACGGCACCGTGCCGACCAAGGGCTTTGTGCGGCAGGAACAGATCGGCCTCGACGCCTTCTTGGCGAATCGATTCGGCCGCCACTACGCCTGACGAACGCCATGGGCGTCATGCCGGTCTTTCGCGACGCGTGCCCCGAGGACGTGGCGTGCGTGGTTGCGCTTGTCGAACGGGCGTACCGCGGCGAGGTCAGTCGCGCAGGATGGACCACGGAAGCGGACCTTCTCGACGGTCAGCGCACCGACGCGCGCGAGATCGGCGAGCTCGTGCACGGACAGGATTCGCGCGTCAGGTTGGCGTTTCTGGATGGCGAGCTCGTCGCGTGCGTACGCATTGATCGGGGATCGGGCTACGGCTACATCGGCATGGTGTCGGTGGAACCGACCCGCCAGCGTGACGGCCTAGGGCGCCAACTCCTTGCCGAGGCCGAGCGCGTGATCCAAGAAGACCTGGGCCTCAACCGAGCACGGATGACCGTCATTGGTCAGCGTGTGGAGCTCATTGCCTGGTACGCGCGACGGGGCTATCAGCCCACCGGCGAGCGCGAACCGTTCCCGTACGGGGAGCCCCGCAATGGCCTGCCGCGACGGCCGGACCTCTACTTCGAGGTCCTCGAGAAGCAACTTCGCTGACTGAGTGCTGAAAAACCCATGGTGTCGCTTGCATCGTCCCACGCTGAATCGGACGGTTTGGGCCGCACGCCAGGGCGCGCGGAGGAGAGCACCATGCAGCAGTACAACATCCATCACATGCTTCGCAAGATCATCGCGGCCGCCGGCAGCTTCTGCGTCGGCCTGCTCATTGCGCGGGCGATCGGGCTCTGAGAGCACCGGCACCGCGCAAGAGTGCGCCTCTCAGCGCACCCGAACATCCAAGATCGCCACTTCGGCAGGACGGTTCACGCGCAGCGGGAACCAACTCCCCACGCCGCGCGTGACGAACACCGAACTTGAGCCAAGGTGATAGAGCCCGTCATGCAGAGATCGGCCCTTGGCCGGTCGGCTCCGATCGCCGGCACCGCGCGTGATCCCCACCTGCAACCCATGAGTGTGCCCAGAGAGCGTCAGGGGAATGCCGTGCTGCACCGCCGCACGGAACGCCGCCGGATGATGCGCGAGCAGAATCGGCGGCAACTCCAGACGCCCATCGAGCATCGCCTTGAGCCGCTTCTGCGCATCGCGAACGCCCGCGGTCCAATCAAGCCCCGCCACCATCGGTCCTGACGGCAGGCGCGCCACTTCATCGCGAAGCACGCGAACACCGCTGCGCCGCGCCAGACGGACGACGGACTCCGCGTGCTCAAGATGATCGTGGTTGCCCAACACCATCAGCGTGCCCAGACGAGATTTCATGCGTCCGAGTGCCTTGAACACAGGCTCGCATCCAGCGAGTTCAAGATCGACGACATCGCCTGTGCAGGCGACCAGATCGGGAGCTTCCGCCTGCGCCAACTCGATCGCCTCAAGCGCGCGTTCGACCGGAATGAGACCGCCCACATGGAAGTCGCTCAAGTGCGCAATGCGCATCCCATGCAGCGCGTCAGGCGCACCCGGCAGGAAGACTGGCACCGATCGAACCACGATCGGCTGCGCCAAGTGCGCGCGAGAGAGCCGACCCCGTGCAAGTCGATCCGGCAGCACCGTGAGCAGCGAGCGTCGGATCGCCGCGCGGCCGAGCGGCGTGAGCGGCGTAGGAGTCGTCTTCTTCTTGGTCACGCGTGCACCCGTGCTCAGAAGCGAAGCTCGATGCCAGCCACGAGCCCCTGCAGGCTGCCGCTCATCGAGTTCCCACCGCCCGCGGCGTCCCAGTTGAGCAAGCGGTACCCACCCGTGATGGCCAGATTGTGCAAGACTTCCAAGGAAAGGTCCGCGCGCACGAACCAGAGCGAATCACCTGACTCGACGCCTGGTCCCCAACCAGCGGTCGCAGCGATGCGAAGGTGCCCGAGCCAGTCCACCCTGCGTCGCAGATCAAGATCGAGCTCGATGCCACCGCCGATGACGGGCGTGATCACCGAGAGATCGATCGAGTCGCTCGCGGCCGTCGTCACATCGGTCACGGACTGCTCATACGAGACCGCGTGCCCGCCGACGAGACCGTTGAGTCGAAGGTCGGCGAACGGCGGCTTGGCACCCGCGGGTGCATCCTCCCCCGTCCACGGATGTCGGTCTGCTGCGTACGGCCGGTAGAAGGTGACGACAACATCGCCTGCAACGCCCCATGCATCAGCGCGAGATGAGAGAGCATCGCCCGCGCCGAAGACCACCGAGCCGAATTGTCCGGCCGATGGTGCGGTGGTCGTTCCGTCGGTCGAGGACCAGAAGCCATTGACGACCAAGGCTAACGCGTCCCATCGCGCGGTCGCCGTCAGCAACGGAACGACTTGAGAGTCATCGAGGTCGAAGTCGTCTTCGATGGTGACTGGCGGCGCCGACGACGGCGCGTTGATGGTGGCATTGAGGCGCGCAAACCACGCGCGCGCCGCGAAGTCGAAGTGTGGTGCGCTGCTTGACACGACGGGCGGAACAACTGGTGCGGCTGGTGCGCTGGCCGCGGGTGCACCCTGCGCGGCAGGGCTGACTGGCTCGACAGACGCGGGAGCGACATGTGAACTGGGTGCGCTGCTCGTGTGCGACTTCGCGGACGCGGAGGAATCGGGAGTTGCTCCGTTGGACTGGGCGAGCAGGGTCGCGACGATCGTGATGGCGACGGGATCCACAGTGCAAGGCTATCCCGGGCCTGCAAGAATGCCGCCATGTTCCCGCGTCCTGAGCCTGGTGCTCAACCTCCCCGGCGCCCCGCGCGTCCCGGCAACGCGTTCGACTGCGGCCCGCGCGCGTGGATCGATCCGGCTGGCCTGGACTTCTCGTTCAGCCGCAGCGGCGGGCCCGGCGGACAGAATGTGAACAAAGTGCACTCTCGTGCCGAGCTCATGGTGACGCTCGCGTCGATCCATGGACTTGACGAGCGCGCGATGACGCGACTGTGCGACGCGGCGGGGTCCCACTTGGTGCATGGCGACACGCTGCGGTTCACCGCCGAGGAGCATCGATCACAGAAGGCAAACAAGGATGCGTGCCTCGAGCGCCTGCGTGAACTCGTGCTGCGGGCGAGCATCCCGCCGAAGGTGCGCCGCAAGACGAAGCCCACGCGCGGCTCGATCGAACGCCGACTCGAGTCCAAGAAGCGCGACGGCGAAAAGAAGCGCCAGCGCCGCTGGGACGGCGCGTGAACCAGCGCCGCTGGGACGGCGCGTGAGCCAGCGCCGCCGGGACGGCGCGTGAATCCGCGCGCTCAGTCCTTCCAGCGGACCTCGCCGGCGCCCTTCTCAATCGCACCGATCACCGCGGGCTCTTCGCCCATGCGCTTGAGCTTCGTCACGACGGCCTTTGCAAAGTCAGGCCGCACGAAGAGCACATAGCCGATGCCCATGTTGAAAACGCGAAACATTTCCTCGTCCTCGATGCCGCCGTGCTGCTGCAAGAACGGGAAGATCGGATTGGGCGTCCAGGACGAGCGGTCGATCACGCAATCCAAATGGCTCGGCAGCGCGCGACAGGCGTTGCCGGGCAGCCCGCCGCCGGTGATGTGCGCCATGCCGCTGATGACCATCTTGCGTCGGTAGCCAGCAAGCAACTTCACGATCGGCTTCGCGTAGATCCGGGTCGGTTCGAGCAGCACGGTCCACAGCGGCTTGCGACCAAGTTCGGGATACACACGATCCATGTCGAGCCGCGCATCCTTCACGATGCGGCGCACGAGCGAGTAGCCGTTGCTGTGCACGCCACTGGCCGCCAGTCCGATGACGACATCGCCCTTGCGCACGAGCTTGCTCGTGATGATCCGCTTGTGATCGACGACGCCCACGCAGAATCCCGCAATGTCGAAGTCACCCTGTCGATAGATGTCCGGCATCTCGGCGCACTCGCCGCCGATGAGCGCGCAGCCGGCCTGCTCGCATCCTTTGGCGACGCCTTCGATCATCGCCGCCGTGTCCTTCGGCGCAATGCGCGAAAGTCCGAGGTAGTCAAGGAAGAAGAGTGGCTCGGCGCCCTGCACGATGAGATCGTTCACGTTCATCGCCACGCAGTCGATCCCGACCGTGTCGTAGACCTTGCGCTCGGCGGCGATCATGACCTTCGTGCCCACGCCGTCCGTGCAACCCACCAACACGGGATCGCGGTACTGCTTGCGGAAGAGTCCTTCGCCGAAGAGTCGGAACATGCCCGCGAAGCTGCCGTGCTGACCGAGCACGCGCGGTGAGTATGTGCGCCGAACGATCGGCTTGATCAGATCGACGACTTCGTCACCGGCATCGATGTCGACACCAGCATCCTTGTAGGTCAGCGGCTTCTTGGTGGCCATGGAACACGGCATTACAGCGGATCCGGCCAGTTCCTGCGCGGCCGCGACCAGACCGTCGTTGCTATCCTCTTCCTCCCATGTCCATCCTGATCGACGGCAACACTCGGGTCATCTGCCAGGGCATCACCGGCTCAGCCGGTGCGTTCCATACCAAGGGCTGCTTCGAATATGGCACGCGCATGGTCGGCGGAACGACGCCCGGCAAAGGCGGTCAGAAGGACGCCAACGGCCTCCCGATCTTTGACACCGTCGCGCAGGCCGCTCGCGACACGGGTGCGACCGCGAGCATGATTTTCGTGCCGCCGCCGTTCGCCGCCGATGCGATCCTCGAAGCCGCCGATGCTGGCATCAAGACGATCATCGCCATCACCGAGGGCGTGCCGGTGCAAGACATGGTCCGCACTCGGGCGCGGCTCGCGGGTTACCCGGGCACGATCTTCGTCGGACCGAACTGCCCCGGCGTGATCACTCCGGGCTACCGCGTGGGTGATCGCTTCGAGGGTGGATGCAAGATCGGCATCATGCCCGGCTACATCCACATGCATCGACGCGACGCGAAGACTGGAAAGGCTGTGGGCATTGTGAGCCGCAGCGGCACGCTGACCTATGAAGCCGTGTGGCAGTGCTCGGTGCGCGGCATCGGGCAATCGACATGCGTGGGTCTTGGCGGTGACCCGGTCAAGGGACTCGACTTCCTCGATGTGCTCGAGATGTTCAACGCGGATCCGCAGACCGACGGCGTGATCATGATCGGCGAGATCGGCGGCAGCGCCGAAGTCGAGGCCGCGCGATGGATCAAGGACAACATGACCAAGCCGGTCGCTGGCTTCATCGCCGGGCGCACCGCGCCCAAGGGCAAGCGCATGGGCCATGCCGGCGCGATCATCGGCGGCGCTGATGACACCGCCGAGGCCAAGCTCAAGGTCATGGCTGAGTGCGGAATTCATGTCAGCATGAGCCCGGCCGACCTCGGCCAGACGATGGCGAGCGCGCTCGGCCTGGCCTGACCGCGAGGCCCACCGGCCGTCGCTCGCGTGGCACACATCACCTGCGACCGTCGCTCCTTTGGGCGCCGGCGTGTCGCGCCGCCTTCGCATCGCGCGTCCGCGGCCGTCGCTCCCTTTGGTCGCGGCATGCCTCGTTCGCTCAGACAGTCCTCGCCTGCTCAGAAACTGGCGCGGAAGTCACTCTGTGGTCACTGACTGGCACTGCGCGCCAGCTTTCCTCGCAGGCTGCGGAACTCGCTCGGCGAGGCATGCCGCGCCCCTTTTCCGCGACGGCCGCAGACTGAATCGTCGCGCGCGTCATTCACACTGAACTCAAGGCTGATTCGTCGCGCGACTCTTGATCCGCGACGGCCGCAGGACCGAGTCCATCGCGGTGAACGCCTTCATGCAGAAAACTCCTCGTTGACATCACTCCGAAGTCACTTTCGGGGGTCAAGATTGCAGAAGTTGGGCTCTTCGCGTGGCTTGAGCCGTTCGTCCAGGCTGCGCTCGTCCGGAGCGACCGAGGGGCCCCATGATTCGCGGCTCCGGGAATCGCGAAGGCGGCGCGGACGAAGACACTTGATGGCGGGTGCTCGCCCTGCCGAGCGACGGATGAAGAGCGCGCGCGTCCGCGCAGCAGGGACCCGAGGAAGCGCAAGGACGAGCGCGAGAAGAGCTGTGCAACAGCGCACGAAGAACCTGCAGGTCGAACATGTTTCCGTCTCGACGGCGTGCGTGCGTAGGATGGATCCATGATCTCGCACGCGGCCAATGCCTGGCTTCCGCGCACCCTCTGGTGGAGCGCGTGCTTGGCAGTCGTCGTCGCCGGCGCGGCGCCCGTGCGCGCGCTTCGCGCTGACGGACAGCCCGCAGCCGTGTCGAACGCACCGAGCGCAACAAGCGCGCCGAACGCACCGAGCGCAACAAGCGCACCGAACGCGCCAAGCGCGCCGGACGCGCTGGACGCGCTGGACGCGCCGGACGCATCAAACGCGCCAAGCGCACCGAACTCCCCCTCAGCGCCATTCGAACCATCGGTCACCAAGCGCATCGCCATCGTCGGCGCGAGTGCAAGTGACGGCTTCGGCGTCGCCGTGAGCAACGGCAGCGCGACGCCGTTCAAGGCCGAACTCGTTGACCTTCGCGATGTGCTGCTCGCTGCCGCGAAACCCGGAACGACCGAGCTCGTCGCGCACTACGCCACGGGCATGTTCTTCAGCGACCCAATCGTTCGCGGCGAAGATGAGATCTCTCGCGCCCTCGCCGTCAAGCCCACGCTGCTGATCGGCGCGGACTTCCTCTTCTGGTACGCGTACGGCGGCGGGGGCATCGGCAAGTCGCCGATCCGATCCGAAGATGACCGAGCGTCGCTCTTCGAACTCGGCCTTGCGCAACTGGATCGCGTCGTCGCTGCGGGCATTCCATTGGTCGTCGGCAACCTGCCGGACATGCGCGCCGCCAAGGGCCGGATGCTGGCTGCGATGCAGTTGCCTCAGGACGCAACGCTCACTCGGCTCAATGAACGCCTCGCCGACTGGGCAAAGGACAAGCCGCTCGTGCGCATCCTCAGCCTGGCGCACGTGCTCGACGAAACTCGTTCCAGCGAGCCAGTCCGCGTTGGATCTGTGCAGTGGGATCCGAAGAAGCAGGGTCCGCTCATGCAACGCGATCGACTGCATCCGGCGTTCCCTGGCCTGGTCGCGCTCACCGAGCGAACGATGGAGTGTGCGATCGGCGACGCCGCATGCCGCGAGCGCTTCGATTTCGCTCCCAAAGATGTGAAGACGCGGATCCTCGACCAGCCGCGCAAGTGAACCACGCCCAGTCGTCGAGGCGCCGATCCCATCGCGCACTCACTTCAGATGCGCGAGCACGCCGGCTCGCTCGTCGGCGTCGAGCGACAGGAGCACGCTTCGATTCAACGCGACATAGGCGTCGTTGCCCATCACGCGAATTGCGTTCGGCCGCACCGTCGCCATGTCATGCCACGCGCGCGGGACACGCGGATGGCGAACGAGCGTCTCGATCGTGGCGCGATTGGAAACCTGTCCGGCCTCAAGCGGCGCGGCCGCAAGCGTCCACAGAAGATCGAGTTGGTTCAGCGTCGGATGTTCGATCAGCTCGATCGCCTGGGCGACCGCATCAAGATTGCCCCACAGGAAGAGAGGCGTCAACGCTGCGGGCGCGGACTCCTTGGCCACGCCCGCCTTCATCGCGTTCTCCCACACGCGGCCTGACAGCGCGGGCCGCCCCACGCGGCTGACGCATCGCATCGCGGCCAGGGCATTCGCGCCTGTCGGCGCAGCATCCATCGATTTGATCGCATCGACTGCTGCCAACTTCAGGTCGATCAGTCCCTCGCGCGATTGGGCGGGAAGGAGCGCCCCCCGAAGCAATCCCGGCGACGGCGTCCAGAGCGGGTCGCCGATCGTCTGCACGCGCCAGCACCGATCCCCTTCACCTTCAAGCCACCGACCCGCCACGAGCAGCGGCACCCCGAGCGCCAGCCGTTGCGCGACCAGTGGCGGCGGAACGAACGCGTTCAACATCGGCTCATGGACCGAGCCCACATACGCGAAGACGCCGTGGTCGAGCCATCGTGCGCCCACGCAGATCGGCGACTCGGGCGCCGCAAGGCTGAACGAGTGGATCATGTGCAGCCCCATCGGGCGCGTGATGGCGGGAATCTCGCGCACGCCGGTGTCCTGATCGTTCAGAATTGTGAACGTATCGAGATTGCCCATCGAGTTGATGAACTCAAGGTCCGGCGACCAACCTGCGGCGGCGCGCTGACGCCACGAGGTGAGGCCGCCGGGGACGAAGCGGATCGTCTGGGCCGAAAAACCCGCCTTGCCGAGCAAGCTCGTCGCCTCGCCCACCTCGTACAGACGCGCTCCAGCATTCGACGGATACGCCGGACAGTCATTCAACCAAGCCGTCTTCTGCGCGAGGAAGAGCGAACACATCGCCGCGTACGCGCTTCGCGATTCGGAACCGAAGATCCAACCGGCGATCGCCCAACGCCGGGGCGTTCGGCCCTCGGCGATGCGACACAGCGCATCAGTCGTCGCGATCGGTTCATTGCGCCGCGCCGGACCAAACGGCGACGCAAACTCGACGCGCTCGCCAGGCGTGCCCTTGCCCGCCATTGAACGGCAGATCGTGACGGCGTCAACATCGTCGCCCAGTCCATTCCACATCAAGCCGGTCGCAGCCACTGCATCCCGCACCGCATCGCACAGCGCCGTGGTTTGTCCGGGGTCGAGTTGATCGTTCGGCGCACCCCAGTTGCCCGCAAGCGGCACGAGCACCTGCCCCCGTCCAGCGGCAAGTGCGACTGCAGCTGGCCACGCCGCGTCAGCCGGGTCATAGAGCACGACGCCGATCGACGGAACCCCGCGCGCAGCGAGCGCATCCTTCATGGTCACCGCGTCGGGCGTCCATGTCTGCACAGCGGCGCGTTCGATCGCCGCGTGTCGTGCCTCGACGGGCGGCATGTCGCCAACCGATGGTCGACGGAAGACACGCTCGGTGCCGAACGCCTGCAAGAAGATCGGCGTGAGGTGATCGTCCTCAATCAGCACGGGCCATCGACGATCGATCGTCCACTGCTGAATCTCATCGAGAAACGTCGCGCCATCGGGAACGAGCACAACCTGATTGACCACGCTTTGCTTCTGCGCGAGCGCTTGGCTCCGCAGACCAAACCGCAGAGGGAACGGAACTTCCTGCTTGGGCTCCGATGGTGCCTGCGGCGACGACTGTGGTGCCTGCGGCGACGACTGCGGTGCCTGCACCGGCATCGCGTTCACGGCCGCCCCAACCACAAGATTCGCCAGCACCGCAGCGACGACGAGCGTGGGACGCATACCGCCCGCGGCTCGCGTGCACTCGTTTGAGCGAAGCATCATCATCCACCTACGGGAGCGATGGCCTCGAAGATCGCCACGGCGACCAACGCGCCACCGACCGAGCCAGCCACGGGGATCCATGCGTAGCCCCAGTCGCTTGGTCCCTTGCCGGGAATCGGCAGGAGCGCGTGCATCAGGCGCGGAGACAGATCGCGCGCCGGATTGATCGCGTACCCCGTCGGTCCACCAAGTCCCAGCCCGACAGCGAAGACGAGCAATCCCACGGGCAATGCCCCGATCGCACCCAGATCCAGTGCGATCACGCGGCCATCGTCCATCGTGCCCTGCGCCTCCTTCAGGCAGAGGATCCCGAACACAAGCACCGCTGTGGCGATCCCTTCGACCAGCAGGTTGCTTGCCAGCGCGCGGACGGCCGGCGCATTGCAGAACACCGCGAGCTTGGTTCGTGGGTCCTCGGTCAGGCGCCAGTGCGGCAGGTAGAGCATCCACACGAGGAACGCGCCGAACATGCCGCCGGTCATCTGCGCAAGGCACAAGCGAACGCAGTCATCGCGCGCCACCAAACCCATGGCGGACATGCCGATGCTCACCGCGGGATTCAGGTGAGCAGGTCCGCCAAGGAACGCAGCGCAGTACGCAGCAATGAAGACCGCGAGCCCCCACCCCACCGTGATGATGAAGAAGCCACCAGTCTGCGACGAGGGGACATGCCCCTTCGTGCGCGAAAGAAGCACATTGCCAACCACGCCATTGCCGAGCAACACCAAGAGCGCTGTGCCGAGGAACTCCGCAGCAAGATTCATGACCGAAGGCTACATCCCGTAGCGACCACGCTCCACCTCTCGAATGGGTCGCAGGGTCGCGTCCGGGAGCACACCGACCGGCACCAGCCGCCGGAGCCGTTCAGCGCAACGGCGTTCGACTTCGTCGCGAAGCCACCAACTCCACAATGTGGCGTGGACCGCGACACTCTGATCGACCCACTGACTCGCCTTCGTCCCCTCCCGAACAAGAGCATCCATCGATTCAAGCAATCGCTCCTCGGCGCGGCGAAGTTCAGGCTCGAGGTCATCCTTGAGTCCGAGCGCATCCGCACGCACGCCGCCGGGAAGCGCGGGATCCGCGAGCAGTCCATCGAGGACTGGCATGACTCGCTGTCGATCTCGGAATCCATTGGGCGCGGCCTGCGCGGCGAGGGCTCGGCGAAGTGGCCACACATGTGGCGCACCCACGACGCCTTCAAGGTCACGCACCAGCGAAGCGCGCAACGCCTCACGCTCGCGATTCGCTCGCTCGTGGCGCTCCATCCGTTCGGCATATTGCACACGACTGGCCTCGCCGAACGCTGCACGGTCCTCGTCACTCACATCTGCGCGCGCTTGCCAGTGCAGTGAACTGCGCATCCAATCGGCCCAGATGTCGTCCATGATGGTTTGAATGGAAGCCCGCGAGGCGGCCTCGGACGCTTCGATCGCTGCGACGGCGGCGAGTACCGCACGCCGCTGCGCATCGCCGGACACGCACCGAATCGCAACACGGACGGGATCGCCTGGAATGGGAGAGAGCACAGCCGCCCATCCCCCGTCAGTCGGCGCGAGCCCCGCGCTCACCCGCATCGCCACCGCGAAGTCAGGCACGCTCTCGCCGGCAAGTTCCCCCAGCGCAGTCCAGAAGGCGTCATCGGCCTCATGGACCCGCGCACCCTCCGCTCTGACCTGCTCGGCGTAGGCATCGACGGCTGCCATCGCGCTACCAAGGTCCATCGTCTTGACCCGCTCCATGAGGTCAATCTGCGCTTCCCCACGCAGCGCCGCGAGCTCACCATCGGCGATCGCTGCGACGATCGACTCATGGGTCGCGAACAACGCTCGCATTGAGTCAGCCTTCGCCTGAGGAATCGAGCACGCTTCGATGAACTGATCGAGAAGGACCAGCGTGGGTCGTGCCCGATGGGCGACGCCGACTGGATCCATCGATTGGTCCCGATCGTCATCGGCTTGTGGCTCTTCCGGTCCCTCGCCAAGGACGAACTCGACCTTCTGACCCTCGGCTGCGGACTGCTCAAGCGCCGCCATCCCAGCGCCGACGGCCTCTTCGCCGAGCTGCGATGAAACCATCGCCGCAAGCGCAGCCTTCGCGCGCTCGGCTCGTTCTTCACGCACAGCCGTTCCCTCTGTGAAGGCGAGCGTCGCCGCCGACTGCTCGTTCGAACCGAAACGCCAGCGGTACTGCTCTGCTTGACGCTCGCCGCCCGTTCGGAACATGGCCACCTGCGCCGCACCATCCTCTTCGGCCCACATCGTCAGCGCGGTCATGATCCGGTCGCGCAAGGGCTGATCGACCCCCGGCGCCCGCAGCAACGCGAGCGCGAACTGCTCCACACCAAGACTTCGGTCATCCGGCACGCTCAGTTCGTTGGCCACAGCCCGCCGCCAGGTCATGCGCTGCATCGGCGTCAGGCGCGGCGACAGCGCAGTGAACAGAGCGACTTCATGCTCCACCTCGCACGCCATCGCTGTGCTCACATCCTGCCAGCATTCATTGTGCAGCGCCGCCCATCGATCGAGCAAGGCTTGTTGGTCACGCTCAAGCGACTCAAGGAGTTCGTGGGGACTGACCGCTCCAGTTCCTGTCCTGCTCTGGTCACCTGATTCCGTTGCCCGAGCGGCTGCAGCGTCCGCTCCACCCGCTGCGCCAAGCTCACGCGCCCCTTCTGCTTCAGCCTCACGCGCCGCATCGGTCATCCGATCGGAGAGCTCCTGGTACTCCGACCAGATCGACTGCTGCTGCGCCGCGTTGCGCTCACTGCACTCGAGCGCTTCACCAACGCCGCGCACGATGCGACGCACAAGATCCCGCCGACCGAGCCGATGACGATCGACCTCGGATTTCAGCTCCGACCATCGCATTGCATCATCCTGAAGGGACCGCTGAAGCGATGCGGCCGCATCGAAGGCCATGACTTGTCCGCACCAGGCGCTCATGCGTGCGGTGAGCGCAAACTCCCTGCGCACACGCACCCGTTCAATGCCTGCTGCGGCATCGGCCGGCATCATCGCTGCGATCGTCGCGAACAACGCGCCATCAAGATCTTGTTGCGCCAACTGCAACTCGACCGACGCCATCCGCTGGCGCTCGTACTGGCCGTCGGAGTCCTTGATCGCCTTGCACGATCGCTCAACGAGCGGTGCATGGCGCTCAACATAGTCCTTGTGCGCGCGCTCGAACGCATCCCAATCCGCGGGCTCAGTGCCCGTCTCCTCATGCAGCATGCGCGCGAGCGCACTGATGTCGAGGGGCTCGACCGAAAGACCCGGGTACTGCGCGATCGCCGTCGTCGACAGAAGGAGCGCCGTCACCCACGCTACGAGCGCGAGCCGGGCAAGCAGCGTCACATCGCGCTCCCGAGTCCCATCGCACGGCGCCACGCACTGACCTGCCCTAGGTGCATCATCTGATGGTTGTTGCACAGGAAGAGCACGGCCTGACCCAGCACAGGGAAGCGTTCCTTCAGCGCGCCCTCCGCGGGATTCGGCCCCGCAAGCACGGCATCGTCGAGTTCCGTGAGCAGTTCCGCCACTTTCTGATGGCTGGCTCGGTAATGGGCGATGAGCGCGTCTTTCATCGGATAGGTGCCCGCATCAACACAGGGCGCACCCGCCTTGAAAAGATCCTCCCAGCCTTCGGGATTCGAGATTGTTCCCTCGTGACCGATCAAGGCCGCCATGCGAGCGGGGTAGATGCTCAAGTGCCCGATGTTGAACGCTGCACTGTTCATGTCCTTGAACGGCATGCGCGAGAACGAGTCGGCAGGAATGCCGTGGCAGAGCTTGTCCGCGTAGCCGAGCGTGACGAGGCAGCCATGCGCGATGCTGCTGGCGAAGACTCCCATGATGCTCAAAATCGTACCGACGGTGCCGTGCCGTCGATCATCCGCCGAGCACACGCGCACAGACCGTCGCGGCGACCGCGGGATCGCTCGTGCCGTGGACCACGGCCCTGCCATCGACGAAGACTGTGAGCTCGAGCGGCAGCCCGCTCGTCAGTGACGGATCCAGCGAACCTCGAACCAGTCCCTGACCAGCGGCGAACGACCCGGCCTGGGCCAAGCGTTGTAGCCACCCCGCCTCATCGAGCAGCGACTCGACAGCCGGACGAATCTGCACTGCGTTGCGTCCGCAGAGCACTGCCGTTCCTGCTCCCCATGCGCCCTCGAGCCAATCGAAGCGCCGATGACCGCAACACGGACACGCGGGATCACGCGAGACCGAGATCGAACGCCAGGAACCGTCGGCAGTGTCCACGCTGATCAGCGCTGGAGCTCCCGGCTTGCCGCCTGCCAACACCGGAAGCCCGAGCGACACGCTGGCCCCCGCGGCGATGGCAACCGTCGAGCCGAGCACGCCCGCTGTGTCACAGGTGCCGAGCGCGCCTGATGGCGGCGGATCGGGCCACACGCATCGAAGACATGGACCGTCGGGTTGCACGAGCATGGCGCGCGCCTGCGTGGCGATCGCGGCGCAGTACACCCACGGGACACGATCGCGCACACAGACATCGTTGAGCAGGTATCGCGGCTCCATCGCGTCGAAGCCGTCGAAGACCAGATCCATGTCGGCGATGTAGTCCTCAATCGACTCTCGATCGATCGAGTCGACCCACGCCTCGATGCGCACTGTTGGATCAACGGCTTCCAGCCGAGCTCGTGCGGCAAGAGCCTTCGGCACGCCCAGGTCGGCGGTCGCGAACAACGATTGCCGCTGCAAGTTGCTCGGCTCAACGATGTCGCGGTCCACGATGACGACTCGGCCGACGCCCGCGCGCACGACCTGGTCCGCGATCAAACAGCCCAGCGCGCCGCACCCTGCGATCAGGACGCTCGATGCACGCAGGCAGTCTTGGGCGCCCCCACCGAAGCCCGCGACGAGCCGCTGACGCACATGCCGTCCGTCATCCATGATCACGACCCTCGTGGTGCGAGGACGACAAACAGAAGACTGGAGACGACGGCGCCATCGACCTTCAGTCTAGGATTCCCCGCGACATGACAGATGATCTTCTCGAGCCCCGCGTCTCGGTCCAACTCCTGACTGGTGCCATGCTGGCCATCCTGTTCCTTCAGTCTGGCATCGACAAGGTCGTCGACTTCGCCGGCAACCTTGCTTGGCTTCAGGGGCACTTTGGCAAGTCCCCGCTGAAGGGTCAGGTCAAGGCCATGTTGATCGTCGTCACCGTGACCGAAGTCGCAGCCGGCGCACTGTGCGCCGCTGGCACGGTCAGACTCGCCCTTGCCGGAAACGCGCAGTGGGCCGTCACGGGCGCGCAACTGGCGACGCTGAACATCGTGATGCTGTTCCTTGGACAACGACTGGCCAAGGACTACGCGGGCGCAGCCGCGCTCGTGCCCTACTTCATCCTGTGCGCAGCGGGTGTGATCGTCCTGTCGACCTGATGGTTCACGCGAACAACGCACCAACGAAACAGGGCGAGCCAGATGGCTCGCCCTGCGTCGAAGACTTGATTGGCCGTGTGCGGCCCGTGATCACCAGGCGAAGTGCGCAAACGCCTTGTTGGCGTCGGCCATCTTGTGGGTGTTCTCGCGGGTCTGCACCGACTTGCCCTCGTTGCGGGCGGCGTCCATGATTTCCTTGCTCAGGCGATGGGCGATGGGCTTGCCCTTCTCCTCACGCGCCGAACCGATGATCCAGCGGAAGGCCAGGCTTTGCGCGCGACGCTTCGACAGCTGCATCGGCACCTGGTAGTTGGCGCCGCCGACGCGCTTGGAGCGCACTTCGACTGACGGGCGCACATTTTCCAGCGCGAGGTGGAAGATCTCGATCGCCGTCTTGGGCATGTTTTCCGACTTGTCCTTGTCCAGACGAGCCTGGATCACATCGAAGGCGTCGTAGACCACGCGCATTGCTGTGGCCTTCTTGCCGTCTTCCATGATGCAGTTGATGAACTTGGCCACGACCAGATCTTGGTAGCGGGGGTCGGGCTTGAGTTGAGTTTCGCTGGCGGTGAATCGTGCCATCTCTGGGTCCTCTGGGCCAATGGCCCGGTTGGTTTCACGATGCTCGGGCGTTGGACATGCCCGGACTGGGGAGCATCGTTACTTGGGTTGTCGCAGGCGACCGGCCTGCACGGCCCGGGACGATCCCGGGGCTGATCCCGCGGTTGCCCGCGGGTGATTCATCATCGCTGCGCGATCACTTCTTCGCGGCAGCGGCCTTCTTCTTCACGCCGTAGCACGAGCGGCTCTTCTTGCGGCCGTCGACGCCGAGGCAGTCGAGCGCACCGCGCACCACGTGGTATCGCACGCCAGGAAGGTCACGCACACGGCCACCGCGCACGAGCACGATCGAGTGCTCCTGCAAGTTGTGGCCTTCGCCGCCGATGTAGGCAGTCACTTCGCGGCCATTGCTCAGGCGAACGCGGCACACCTTGCGGAGCGCGGAGTTCGGCTTCTTGGGGCTGACCGTCTTGACCTGCAGGCACACGCCACGCTTTTGCGGGCAGGCAGCAAGTTCGCGCACCTTGGACTTGGTGGCGGGAGAGCGGCGGGGCTTGCGAACGAGTTGGTTGATGGTCGGCATTGGCGTTTGAAGTGAAGGGTCGACAAGACTAGCGAAGCCTCGGCTCCGCTGCAACGGTCCGCTTCCGTGTTATAGGAAGACCCGTCCACTCCTTGACTTGCGGCCGGGTTCCCCTAGACTGCCCCGCTCGACACAGCGCGCCATGTTGTGCGCGCACCGACCACGGAGCCAGCCATGAATCCCGCCTTCCGAACCTCGCCCGGCCGCAAGCGTCGTCGCCGTGCGCACCAGGCCCTCAAGCCGGTGCACACCACCCTGTGCCCCAACTGTGGCGCTGCCAAGCGTCCGCATGCTTCGTGCATGGCGTGCGGCTATGTCCGACCCGGCCTGCAGCTGAAGCTTGGTGGCCAGGACGCCTAAATGCGCATCGGCGTCGACGTCATGGGGGGCGATCACGCCCCGGACGAGATCCTGAAGGGCGCGTTGCAGGCCCTTCCTCGCCTCGCTGATGACGACACTCTCGTGCTGCTGGGTGATCGCGGCGCCATTGAGGACACACTCAGTGAGCGCGGAATCAACGATCCGCGCGTTCAGTGCATCTTCACATCGCAGGTCATTGGCATGGATGAGTCGCCTGTCGACGGCATCCGCAACAAGGAAGACTCGTCGATCACCGTGATGAGCAAGATGGGCGCCCCAGGGCACGCCCAACGGCTCGACGCGATCTTGAGCGCTGGCAACACGGGTGCCTGCGTGGCTGGTGCGCAGATGTATCTGCGTCGCCTGCCCGGCGTGATCCGTCCGGGCATCGCCTGCACCATCCCGACCTTCGCCGGTCCGGTCGTCCTGATCGATGTCGGTGCGAACATCGAGCCCAAGCCGGCGCACCTTGCGCAGTACGGCGTCATGGGTGATGTGTATGCCCACGACATCCTCGGCATCAAGCAGCCGCGCGTGGCTTTGATGAATGTCGGTGGCGAAGCCAACAAGGGCACTGCCGATGCGAAGGAAGCCCGGGAATTGCTGGAAAACACGCCCAATGTCAACTTCATCGGCTTCGTCGAAGGCCGAGGGGTCTTTGACGGCGAAGCCGATGTCGTCATCACCAACGGTGTGGTCGGCAACGTCATGATCAAGCTCGCCGAGGGACTGTCGGCTGGCATCTTCCGCGCCCTCGCGACGGAAGTGCTCGAGATCGATCCGTCACTCGCTGCACGGCTCGACCCGGTCGTCAAGAGCCTCTACGCGAAGTACGACTATCACGAGTACGGCGGCGCGCCGCTTCTTGGCGTGAACGGCACCTGCCTCATCAGCCACGGCTCGAGCCAGGCTCGCACGATCATGAACGCCGTGTTGCGTTGCAAGCAGTTCGTCGCCGCGGGGATCAACGACACGCTCGTCAGGCGCCTTGCGTCGCGCACGGCGGCCCAGGCATGATTCAGCCCTGCGGCGTCCGGCTCGCGGGGACTGGCTCGGCTGTCCCCGACACCATCCTGACCAACAACGACCTCGCGCGCATCCTCGACACGAGTGATGAGTGGATCGCGCAGCGCACGGGCATTCGCGAGCGCCGCGTTTCGGCGGGCGCCCCCGACCCGGTCTTCAATCTGGCTTGTCGTGCTGGCCAGCGCGCACTTGACATGGCGGGCATCAAGGCCAGCGACATCGACCTCGTCATCGTCGGCACCGTCACGGGCGAGATGCTCTGCCCGAGCACGGCGTGCCGCGTGGCGGCGGCCCTCGGCGCAACGCCTGCTGGCGCTTTCGATGTTGCCGCTGCCTGCTGCGGATTCGTCTACTCCGTCAATGTCGCTGACTCGATCATCCGCGCCGGACGCGCGCGCCGCGTGCTCGCGATCGGCTGCGATGCCATCTCGTCGGTCGTCGACTACACGGACCGCACCGTGAGCATCTTGTTCGGCGACGCCGCGGGGGCCGTGGTCCTTGAGCGTTGCGATGATCCCTCCAAGGGCTGCCAGTACCAGACCATGAGCGCCGACGGCGCGAGCTGGGAACACCTGTACATGCCCTACCGCCCGGACATCGTGCCGGAGTGCGACCGCGGCAACCCGATCCGTCTGGGCAACCTGCGCATGAACGGCCGCGAGGTCTACAAATTCGCGGTGAACCGTTTCCGCGAAGTCATCGAAGACGCCTTCCAGAAGACTGGACTCAAGGTCGACGATGTCAGCCAGATCATCTGCCATCAATCCAACGCCCGCATCATCGAGAGCGCCATCGAGAAGCTCGACCTTCCGCGCGAGAAGGTGCTGGTCAACATCGATCACTACGGCAACACGAGCGCGGGCTCGGTCGGGCTGTGCTTGGACGAATTGAATCGCGCAGGCAAGACACCCGACGGCAAGCCCTTCATCTTGGTCGCCTTCGGTGGCGGCCTGACCTGGGCCAGCTGTGTGTGGAACAAGTGACGCATCCGCCGGCATCGCTGCCGACACGACAGGAGATTCCATGAGTCAGACCGTTCTTCTTTGCCCGGGTCAAGGAGCGCAAGCCGTCGGCATGGGCACCGCATGGGCGGCCGCGAGCAGCGCAGCGCGCGCCATCATCGAGACCGCCGATCGCGCCGTGTCGCTGCCCAATGGGGCAGCTCTGTCGGCGATCTGCGCCCAGGGGCCGCTCGATCTTCTCAGCCGCACGGACATCAGCCAGCCGGCGCTCTACACCGTGGGCGTGGCGTGCGCTGCGGCCATGCGCGAGCGCGCTCCGCTCTCGCTTGCCGCGGCCGCTGGTCTCTCGCTGGGCGAGTACACCGCGCTCCATCTCGCTGGCTCATTCAGTTTCGAGGATGGACTTCGACTTGTTTCGCTGCGTGGCCGTTTCATGCAGGACGCCGCCGAAGCGAGCCAGGGCGGCATGGTCGCCCTGATCGGCGCCGATGAGGAGAAAGCGCTTGAAGTCTGTTCCAAGGCGGCGCAGGGCGATGTGCTCGTTTGCGCAAACTTCAACGCTCCCGGGCAGATTGTGCTCAGCGGTCACGCGACCGCGTGCGATCGCGCGGTCACCGTGGCGGGCGACTTGGGGCTGCGCGCCGCCAAGCTGGTCGTCGCAGGCGCCTTCCACAGTCCACTGATGCAGCCCGCGGCCGAACGCTTGGCCAAGGCACTCGATGAAACCGCATTCGCCGCGCCGTCCTGCCCCGTTTGGAGCAATGTGACGGCCCGCCCGCACGGTCAGGACACGGCCACGATCAAGCGGCTACTCGTTGAACAGCTCACGGCCCCGGTCCGTTGGAGCCAATCCTGCACTAACCTCATCGCTGCGATGCGCTCGGGCGGTACAGTGGTGTCCTACCGCGAGGTCGCTCCAGGCTCCGTCCTGAAGGGCCTCATGAAGCGGATCGATCGAACCTGCGAGGTGACCAGCCATGACCAGCCCGACCCTGTCGCTGCCTGACTTCTTCCGCCGCTGCGCCCTGCTCGCGCCGCTCGCGTTCATCGCCTGCGGTGAGGAAGCACCGCCCCCGCCGCCGCCGGTCGTGCATGTCGAGCCCGAGCCGCCGCCGCCGCCACCGCCGGCGGTCACGAGCATCGCAGAACTCATGGAGCGCTACGGCATCGACCAGCGCGTCGTCCTGCCTGAAGAGCTCGCCCCGCCCGCTGACCCCGAGCGCATCGCCATGCTCAAGTTCATGGACGGCGTCGTTCGCGGCGAACAGGCCAAGGTCGACCCGATGTTGAGCGACGACGACAAGGCCATCCTGACGGAAATGGTCAACGATGGTTCGTGGAAGCGCGCGACCGAAGGCGTGACCAAGGCCGATTGCCGCTGGGGCAGCAGCCCCGATGGCGCCGACTGTGCGCTCGCCGTCTTCTCGTATGGCACAGGTGACGACCAGGTCGCCATGTGGACCTTCACCGCAAGCGACGACGAGAGCGGCACCTTCACCGCCGAGCCGTGCTTGCCCGACATGATCGGCAAGTTGTCGGGCAACGACTGGGTCAAGGCTTGGTTCGATGTCGTCTCGAAGTACTTGGCGCGTGCCGATGAGCCGGAAGAGGTCATCGCACCACCGCAGAAGACGACGCCGTCCGACGAAGCGAGCGACACGCCGAAGATGGGTTCTGGTGTGGGTGGTGGCGGCGCGCCGATGCGTCGCAAGATTGTCCCGGGCGGCGAACCCGCGCCGACTGGACCGAACCCCACGGGAAACTGAACTGCGAGCGCAAGTCAAAATCTGCAGGTGACGGTCATGTCACTGCGGATGGCGATCTTGGATGGCGACTTCGGAGGGTGACCTCGAAAGGTCACCTCGGCAGATCACATCGTCATGCCGCCGTCGACCACCAGCACATGGCCGGTCAGGTAGCCAGCCTCGTCCGAGCTGATGTACGCGCAGGCCGAGGCGATGTCGTCCGGCGTCCCAAACCGTCGCACCGGAATGTGCTCAATGGCCTTGTCCTTGACCATCTGGGGCAAGGCATCGGTCATGTCGGTTGAAATGAAGCCCGGTGCGATCACATTGGCTGTGATCCCCTTGGATCCAAGTTCTTGGGCGATCGTCTTGGTCAGTCCGATGACACCTGCCTTGGCTGCCGCGTAGTTCGCCTGGCCCGCGTTGCCGCTGATGCCGCTGACGGAACCAAGATTCACGATGCGTCCCCACTTGCCGCGGAGCATGTGACGGCTTGCGGCACGGCAGCCGGCGAAGCAACTGCGCAGATTGACTGAGAGCACTGTGTCAAAGTCATCGTCGCTCATGCGCAAGATCAGCCCGTCGCGAGTGATGCCGGCGTTGTTGACCAGGATGTCAAGACGGCCGTGGGCTGATGCGACCTCCTCGACGAGTTGTGCGTAGCTCGCCGCATCGGCGAGATCGCAGGAGCGGGCCTCTGCACTGCCGCCCGCAGCCGTGATCGCGGACACCACCTCGGCCAACGCCTCAGCATTGCGCGCGACGGCCACCACATGGCGCCCGTCACGGGCAAGTCGAAGGGCGATGGCCTTTCCGATACCTCGGCTGGCTCCTGTGACGATGGCGACGCGTCGTTCGATAGCGGGGTCCTTTCCTCTGGGCGCCGAAGCGCACGGAGCGAGTGTATCGGTCATGCACCCGCCCGACGGAGTTGGCCGCGATCGCTATACTTCGCCCCCACGGCATTCCGCCGTTGCAGGAGGCACCCCTTTGACCGAAGCAGAGATTGAAGCCAAGGTGATCAACATCATCGCCGACAAGATCAAGGTCGAGAAGGCCGAGATCAAGCGCGAGACGAACTTCATGACCGACCTGAACGCCGACAGCCTCGACATGGTCGAGCTGCTGATGGCCTTCGAGGAGGAGTTCGGCACCAAGATCCCCGAAGGCGACAGCGAAAAGCTGCAGACGGTGGGCTCGGCCATCGACTACATCAAGCAGCGCAAGGCGGCCGGCGGCTGAATCGAGCCGGGTCCATGCGCACCCTGACCCTTCGACGCGTCGTGGTCACCGGCCTTGGGGCCGTGACCGACTGCGGCCACTCCGCCCCCGCCACCTGGGATTCGCTGATCCACGGCCGTTCTGGCGTCGGACCGGTCACGGCCTTCGCCCAAAGTGGCGACTGGTCCGTCACCTTTGGCGGTGAGGTCCGCGACCTCGACTACACCAAGGTGCTCGATCCGCGCGATGCCAAGCGCATGGACCGATACTGCGTCTTTGGGTTCACGGCCGCGTGCGAAGCCGCAGCAGACAGCGGCATCGACTTCGCGACGGGTGACCCGTTCCGCCGCGGTGTTGCCATCGGCAGCGGCATCGGTGGCATCGAGACGATCGAGCAAGGGATTTCCAAGCTCTCCCAGTCCGGCCCGCGCATGGTGAATCCGTTCACGGTGCCCAAACTGATGCTGAATTCCTGCACGGGGCATGTGAGCATCAGGTTCGGGCTGCGCGGCGCCAATGTGTCCACAGCCACGGCCTGCGCCAGCGGTAGCCACGCGATCGGGGCTGCCTTCCACTTCATCCAGCGCGGCGACGCCGATGTCATGATCGCAGGCGGCGCCGAAGGCTCGGTGACGCAACTCTGCATGGCGAGCTTCGCGGCGATGAAGGCGCTGAGTACGCGCAATGATGCGCCCTCCGAGGCCAGCCGCCCCTTCGACCGGGACCGCGACGGTTTCGTGCTGTCCGAGGGTGCCGGCGTGATCGTGCTCGAGGAACTTGAACACGCGAAGGCCCGTGGGGCCAAGATCTATGCCGAGCTCGTGGGGTACGGCGTCAGCGGCGATGCCCACCACATCGCCGCCCCGGATCCGGCGGGTACCGGAGCACAGCGCGCCATGGTCAATGCCTTGGCCGATGCACAACTCTCCCCCGATGCAATCGGCTACATCAACGCACACGGCACGAGCACGCCGCTCGGTGACGCCGCCGAAGTCGCTGCGGTGAAGCAGGTCTTTGGCCACCACGCGACCAAACTTTCAGTCAGCAGCACCAAGGGTGTCACGGGCCACGGCCTCGGCGCCGCGGGCGGCATCGAGACCGTCGCGACAGTCATGGCCGTCAAGTCAAGCATCCTGCCGCCAACGATCAACCTGCACAGCCCCGACGACGGGTTCGATCTGGACTTCGTGCCCAACATCGCGAAGGAGCGCTCAGTCCGCTACGCGATCAACAACTCGTTCGGCTTTGGCGGCCACAACACCAGCCTGGTGTTCGCCCGCTTCGACGGCTGAACTGCGGAGCGCTCGAGCTTCAATCGCGCAAGCCAGTTGCGCTCGTCAATCGCGCAAGCCAGTTGCGCTCGTCAATCGCGCTTGCCGCCGAACATGGCGGCGAGCCGGAACGCCAACTTCAGGGCCTCGATGTAGACCCAGATGAGCGTGACCATCAGGCCGAACGCCAGATACCACTCAGACTCGCGCGGGGCGCCGGCCTGCACGGCATCGTCGATCGTTCGAAAGTCCACCACGAGCCAGAGTGAGGCCAATCCGAGGACGAGCACATTGATGCCGAGCCCGATGAGCGCCGATGTGCCACCCTCGAGCGCGCTGCCAAGCGAGATGAACGGCAGCGAGATGCCGAAGAGGTGGAGCACGAAGCCGATCAGCATGACGACCATCAGGCCGACCGTCGCCACGGTCAGCGCCATCTGGAAGGTCTGGCCCCCGCGCAGAATGCGAGCTTTGTAGAGGCCAAGCATGGTGCCCATGAGCGCCATCGTGATGACGAATGCCTGAAGGGCCAAGCCGCCAATGGCTGTGATGCCCTTCGCCTCGAGCACCTTCTCAAGGAAGAATGTGATGGAACCGATCGCCATGCCCTGCAGCAGCGAGTAGATGGGCGTCACCCAACGCGCGTGGCTTGGGCTACGCCAGATCGCGAAGAACGCCACAAGACTGAAGATCATCGAGGCGATCATGAACCCCATCGCCCAGCCTGGGTTGGCCGCCGTGACCGCGTAGGCGATAGCACCGGCGATCGCGCAGAGCATGGCGCATGCGCCGGTCTTGTTGATCACACCCTGCACCGTCGCCGCGCCGCCTGCCGCCTGGGCGTGAATCTTCTGGTCGAAGAGTTGGTCGGCGAAGACAGGATTGGTGGATTGGAGTTGGCTCATGGTGTGCTTCCCTGGAATGGATCGCTGAAGTGTTGACGACGAGTCTAGTGCGGCGGGTTCGATCCGCGATTGACGATCACGACGACGGGCGTGCTGCTTGCTCGGCTTGGCGTGCCTGCGCGTAACGGGCGAGTTGCCGCGCGAGTGTATCGGCATGGGCGGGGTGGAAACTGAAGTCGAAACCCAAGCCAGTGTAGGTGCGTTGGCTGCTGTCGAGCCGCGTGTGCGCCAGCTTGGCGGCCACCACGATCGGGACCGGCATGGATGAACCCAACGGGATGCGGAGCCAGAATGTTCGATGGCGCGCGAAGACAGGCGCTGCGATGGCGTCGACGCGAAGTCCCACGCCACCGGTCGCCATGTTCATGAGTTCCGCCTTGACCGGCGGACCCACCAGCGGCCGCCGGTTTGGCTCGGCAGCGATCGTTCCATGTTCGAGGTAGTCGCGCGCCACGGCGTCGTAGGCCACTTGCGCGTCGTGCACGCTCGATGGATCAAGCAGCGGGAAGACGTCGATCTGGGGCGGCGTGAGCCCGCCGAGTTCAAGACGGGGGTGGCGGCGCAGGCAGCGCTCGACGCCATCGGGGAGTTCCAAGCGCAACACACGACCGTTCTTGCCGGGAATCTCGCCGAGCTTGCGCGTCGTGAAGGTCCAACGGTTTTGCCCCAGCGTGATCACGCCGATGAGCGTCACGCCATCGCGCAGCGGGATCGGCATGCCGACCGTGGCCGGCGGCTCAACGAGCACATCGTCCTCGCGCAGTTCCAGGACATGCAGTCGCCAAATCAGATCGCTGGCATCGCGCGATTCCGCGTTCGTGCCAGCCCGTGCGATGGCGACCTCGATCGCGCCACCGCGTTCGAAGACCTGAGCCATCGTTCTTCGCCACTCAGCCGTCCGGGATCGTTGCGCGGGCATGACCCCATGCTACGCGGCTGGGATCACGGAGTTCGCGCGCGGTGCAGGGCCGACAGGGATCGCGCCGCTGCGGTGCAGCGTTCTGCCGTGGCGGGTCGTCCGCCAAAGCGCACGGCGTAGAACGACTCCACCACCGATCGAAGGTGCATCGCCGCTTCAGGCGATTCCACCGAGAGCCGTGCGACGACCTCGAGCGGGGTCATGCCTGCGTCGCGAACCACGCCACGACGCCGAGCGACCCGGAGCGCATCCATGTAATGCCGGGCCAGTTCGCGTTCGCGCGGCGATGCACTGCGGCCCACGAGTGGAGTCGTCTGTCGCCGCCTTGCCCGCAGCAACGCCATCACGACGATGGTCGCCACCAGGACCACCCCAATCGACGCGAGCCACAAGCTTCCGACCATGCCAGAGAAGGTCTCGACCAGCCGCTGACGGATCGCTTCGAGTGCGTCAAGCACGGCACGAACCGGTCTGGACAGCGCCTCGCGTGTGCTCGCCATGCGTTCAGCGAGCTCGGTCTGCGCCTCGCCATCGAAGCTCACCACATGTCTGGACCACGCGAAGTTGAGCGGATCCCACAGCCAACGCAGTCCATCTGCCCAGGTGCGTTGCTCGGCCTGCAGGGCTTGGAGCGTCGCCGGCGGTGTGGCGTCAAAGGTCGTCCACTGTGCATCGCCCGTCCGCACCTCGACCCAGGCATGGGCATTGGACGAGCGCACGATGTACTGCAACTGCGCTGCGTCGTACTCAAGCGCGATGAAGCCGGCGACGACTCGCGCATCCACGCCCATCGATTGGCACATCGCGCACAGTGCGCTCGCGAAGTACTGGCAGTGTCCTTGACGCGACGACATCAGGAAGTTGACGATCGGATCCTCGCCGCGGCGTCGAACGATCGAGCCAAGGTCCGTGGTGTACCGAAAGTCCCCCGAGAGCAGCGCAGCCTCGAGCGCCGTCGCCACGGCACGATTGCGTTCCCAGCGCGCCAAAGGACGAAGAGCCGCCGCGTCAAAGTCGGGCACGGAGCGGCCGCGCGGTTTCCATCGCTCCCACAACTCGAGCGCCAACGGCTTCACCGCGTCGACCGGGAAGGTGGGCATCGGCCCGGGTTCGACGGTCCCCCCCGACAGCGTCGCCATGTCGCGGTCGCTGGCGTACGGCTTCACGGACACGGCATAGCGATCGAACTCGCCGATGCGGCTCGATGCGCTCGACAGGAGCATGGTGGATTGATCGAGCGCGACCGTCATGCCGTCGGCGGCTTGGATCGCGATCGGCGCGAGCACGCTGAAGACTTGGTTGGTGGCGAGCCCGCGCATCTGCACGACCTGTTTGTAGACCTGAAGTCGTGGGTCGATGCCCTCATGGACGAACGGCACAAACGCGGCGCCGACGCCCTCGAAGTACTCACGCCGCGGGTGCTGCGGCACCTGCCATGATTGCGAGATGGGGTCGTAGCGATCGAAGACCGCCCCGCGAAGATGCAGCGGCTCGTTGTGCTCCATCGACAGACTGTCGGGGCCGATCCACCGCACGGTCATGACCTCGGTTCGCGCATCCTCGATGCGTTCATCCGTCGCCAAACTCACACGGAGCGAGAAACCGCCGGCCCGCGTGCGGTTCCATGCTTCGCCCTCGAGTCCTTGTCGGGGAAAACCGACGAAGACGATCACGCCGCAGGTCGCCGTCACGATGACCGAAGCGATCGCGAATCCAGTCCAGCACCGCATGGGTGATGCGCCGGCGGTGGGCTCGAACGAGACGGGCAGTGACCCAACCGGGCGATGCGATCCGTGTGCTGCCGCCGCGCGCTCTGTGCTCGATTGCACCCATGCTGCCGACACGCAGACTGGCAGGAGCAGCGAACCCACGATCAGGGGAAGACCGGCCAGCACATCGGTTCCATCGAGCGCGGCAACCAAAAACAGGATCGAGCCAAGGGCGAGCACATGCCGTTCGTCCGAAGCACGATGCCGAGCGAAGAGCTTGACGACCAACGCCGTTCCGCAGAGCAAACCCACATGCTCAATGTCCGGAGGTCGCCCCGCGATGAACGCTACGACCGCAGCAGCAGCACAGATGGTGGCGATGATCGTGTGCGCCACGATGGTGGGCAAACGCTTGGGGCGCGCTCCCTGCGCGAGCACGCCGCTGAGCGCCGCCGCCACCATCGAGCACGACAGGAAGACGAAGGAGCCATCGGCGATGCAGAAGGCCGCCAGCGAGAGCATCGCCGTCACCAAGACGAGGGCGTGCATGCCGCGTGGCATCGTCATGGTTCGGTCCCCTTCCACGATGCAAGGCCGGGCAACTGAGCCGCAGACTGATGGAGTGCGGCGGCGCCGCCGACGGATGGATCGATGCGTCCAGGGTGGATGACCACCGAGGCTGATCGTTCGTCCCCAGGGACCGAGACCATCGGCGTCGTTCGCGGCGCATCGAGATCGAGTTTCGCCAACTGCACCAGCACTCGATCGAGATGGCGGACACCGCCCGCAGCCGGCATCGCCACGCACGGCAGACCATGCACGCGAAGGCTGATCTCGTGACCAAGCGCGATGGCGCTCGTCGCCAGACTCGCGGCCATCGTGATCGCATCCTCCTCGCGTTGTCGCGCTTTGACTCCCGCAGGCACGCGGCCTGCGAGCGAATCGGTTGGCTCGGAGAGGTTCAGCACAAGACGGAGCCGCGGGTAGCTCGGGCTCGCACGCTCGATGACGACCAACTGTTCGCGAGACGCCGATCGCCGCCATGCCACATCACGAAGGCTCGTGAGTTCGGGAGCATCGCGGACGCCGAAGAACTCTTCGCCATGCCCAGGCCGGGCAGCCGCGCGCTGGCCGGCGGGACCGTGGTCCAGGAGCGCGCGGAGCCGCGGAGCCGGAATTCGAACCACACGAGGCAGGACCGTGATGGTCGCGCGCTTGCGCCAGGTCACACGCTTGCCGACGAGTCCAAAGGGGAACGACGACTGGGCGATCACATGCTCGAGCTCGACTTCGCCACGACGCTCCGGCCACCAGGCCAATTCGACGACGCATCGCTCGCCAGGACCCACCGAGACGAGCCATCCTTGTGATGATCCAAGTGCCGACTCACGGATCGAGACGGCGAAGGCAGGCCAGAGCCACGAGGTGTTGCGAACCTCGTACAGCAGCACGAGCGGTTGGCCGACCCGCGCATCGCTCGGCGCGAGCCGACGAACCCGCAAGGCCATCATCATCGCACCGCTGGACAAGCCGCTGATGACGATCATCCCCACCGCCGTGCCCATCACCCAAATGAGCAGATTGGACGGACGCCAGACCACTGCCATGACCAGCACCAGCACCCAGATCACGAAGACGAGTCCACCGATCGCCGGTCGGTAGGACAGTCGCCGTCTCATGGCACGCGTTCGTCGTGTCCGGTCGAGGGCATCATGCCCCGTGCTCCGGTGAAGACTTGGGAAGTTCGTCGCGCAGGCGGTCGACGGCTTCGAGCAGCGTCTGGCAATCGCTCGGACGGAACGAGCCGCTCGGCAGATCGACGCTCCACCCGCTGACCGCATTGCGATCAATGCGATGGTGCGAGCCCGGCTCAAGATCCGGGCGCGTTCGAGGACGATCGACGAGCAGTCCATCGACGCCGTCGCCGTCGAGATGATCCACGCGATACCACGCCTGCTCGATCCTGTCGTCGCCGTCGCTGCCGCCGACCGGTGCCTGCACCATGAAGTGCTCCTGCGCCAGCGCACGCCACGCCGGCGCGTCGGCGCGGGCCAGCGAAGCGAATGCCGTGGCGAACAACGGGAATGTGCGCTTGGCCTGTCTGGCATTCGCGTCGACTTCGCGCTGGGCAAGGTAGAGCACCGCATTGCCGTCTTCGATGTGCTGTGCCGCGTCCTGCGGCCAGGTCCACGCCTTGCGGAACGCGCCGCGCTCATTCGCGGCACAGACCGCCACGCGTGGAGTCTTCACATGATCGATGCCGATCGCCGCGATGCGTTCGCGCCACGCGCGGCTGCCCGCATGGGACTCCTCAACGAAACGATCCGCGTCAGCAAGCGGCACGAGCGCGACGACCATGTCATCTCCGATCTCGATGGGCTGACCGGGAAGCGGCAGGTCATCCTCAAGAAGCAGCGGCACGAGCGTGTCGAGCACCATCTCTGCGGCGAGCGCATGTTCGACGGGCACCTCGAGGAGCTCGAGCTCGGGACGACCGATTCGACCCAACCCGACCGTGCAGATGGCCACATGGGACGACGGCATGTCCGCCTTCTCGCTCACACCCGGCAAGCGCACAATCCGCCACATCAATCGATCAATGGGCACGGCGTCGGCCGCGAGCACTTCCTGATCCAATTCGGTCCGCGGAACGAACTGCCCGGTCGTCACATCCAGAACGCCAGCGGCATCGGCGATCGATCCCGCGAGGAGATTCATGAGTTGGAAGTACTCGTTCGGTCCCTCGCTGCCATCGAGTTGGACCTGCAACCGGATCACCCAAGGGCATGATGCGGCTTGGCCCAACATCGCGCGCCACGCGTCGTCAACCTCGAGCGCCTTCTCGCACCAGAGCGCGACAGGGTTCTTCACTCCATCGATCGCGCACTCGATGGCCCAGCTGACCTCGCCCTCACCGAGTTCCATCTCGGACCCGACGGGCTCTGCAGCTTCCATCCATGCCGTCAGCGCAGTCAGGACCTCGGCGGCAGTCGGAGGGTCGGCGTGCGGCCAGAACGCCACGAGTTGCAGCGGCGTGGGTTCGAGTTCAGGCCATGAGTCCGAAGGGACTGGCGCGTGATCACCGGGCTGCTCATCGTCCATGGTGCTACGGTACACCGCCCCAACGGGAACCCACGCATGACGGAGTCAGCGCCAAACGAATCCGCAAGCGAGCCGCGCGACGCTTCGCCCTGGCTCTTGGCGTCAATCGGATCGGCAGCAGTGATCATGGGCTTCTCGTGGTTCGGGGGCTTCATCAGTTGGCACGATGTCAGCGCGATGCCTGTCGATGGTGCATCGGTCCTGACGCTGTCCACCTTCAAGCCGCATAGCGCGCAGCTCGCGCACGCCGTGTGGGTCCTTTCGGATCGTGCACTGTGCATCGGCCCCTACGCAGCGGAGGGCTGGACCGCGCTGCGTGTCGCCGCGCTCGGTGCATCCATGCTCTTCAGCATGATCGCCTTCCGCGCCGTGCTCGTCCGCATGGCCGGGCTCACGCGCGATGCCGCGGCCACCACGACCGCGCAGGAGGCTCGCCGGTTGGTTCTGTGGTGGATCACTCCGCTCGTGGGCTGCTTCGTCGCTGGCATCGCCCTGCCCATCGATGCGCCACGGATTGCTGGACTCGCTTGGCTGGGCACGATGAGCGTGGCGTGGCTGCCGTGGCGCATGGCTCGGGCCGCGACGCGATCTGGCCGTGGCGGCGCCGTCGCCCCGGCGCTGGTGCAGGCCCTGATCGGAATCGCCTGCCTGGTGGCCGCCGTCCTCACAGGTGGCGCGCTCGGCTCGCCTCGGTGAACAGGCGCGGAACAGGCGCGGAACAGGCGCGCGATAATTCGTCCCTGACTTCGCGGCCCCTGCCCGAACCCGTCCGCTTCGGCGCGCGTCGATCGGGTCGCGGGCGTACAGTTCCCGTGCTCGACTTCACCCACAATCAGGAGATCACCGTGGATCCACTGCGTCAATTGATGACCGCCGTCCTTGCCCTGCCCGTGGTGGCCTGCGCCGCCGTGGGTCCCCAGCAACCAGCAGACGCCAAGCCTGCCGACGCCCCAGCCGCGCAGCCCGCCCCTGCAGCCACTGAAGCACCGAAGGCCGATGCTCCCAAGTCCGACACGCCGAAGGCTGATGAGGCCGAGGCCGAAATCAAGAGGCTGCGTACCGAAGCCCAGTTGCGCGAGGAGCAACTTGCCGCCGAGCTCGCCCGAGTTCGCGCCGAGAAGGCTCGTCTCGACGCAGCGATGGGGCTCTACGCATCACAGCAGGCCAAGGCCAACGAATCCGAAGTCACGCGTCTGGCGGGCATGCAGCGCGAGGCGCAGCTTCGTGCAGCAACGCTCGAAGCGGAGCTCGCCGCCGGCAACGCGGACATGGCCAGGATGAAGTCCGAGCAGGACCTGCTCGACATGCGACACCGCGTGAAACTGGCCAGCATGCGACGAGAGCAAGAAGCGCTCGCTGCCGAGAACGCCCTCATCGCTGAGAAGCGCCGCACCGAACAGGCACGCTTGGCCGACGAGCAGATGCGCGTCGACATCGAGTCACGAACGCTCGCGGGCCGACTGGCGCAGCGTGATGCAGAACAGAAGGCACGCGAAGCGATCGGCGTGCTCGACGCGTATCCCGAGCAACCGTTCAAGGACGGCGTGATCACGATTAGCGATCGTCGCATTCCGCTCAACGGACCGATCGTGAGCGGCAGCGCCGACTATGTCTGCGACCGCATCGATTGGTTCAACAACCAGGATCGGACCAAGCCAATCTTCATCGTGATCGACAGTTCACCCGGAGGCAGCGTCCAACAGGGCTACCGCATCGTCAAGGCAATCGAGACGAGCGATGCCCCTGTGCATGTGATCGTGAAGAGTTTCGCCGCCAGCATGGCCGCCACGATCGCCACGCTCGCGCCGCACAGCTACGCCTATCCCAACGCAATCATCCTTCACCACCAGATGTCGACTGGCATCTCTGGCAACATGACCGACATCGAGCAGGAAGTGAAGAATGCGCAGGAGTGGGAACGGCGCCTGGCCGACCCGATCGCCCGCAAGATGGGCATCACCCTGGAACAGTTCAAGGAGCGCATGTACAAGGCACGCAAGTCTGGCGACTGGGATGAGTTCGCCGATGTGGCCGTCACGCTCAAGTGGATCGACCATGTCGTGAATGAAATCCGTGAAGAGGGCATCCGCCGCAAGCCCAGCGATGCGCCCGGCGCCCCGATGTGGGGCATGTTCGGCGTGAGCATGAAGCACGATGAGCAGGGTCGGCCGTACATGAGCCTGCCGCCCCTCGATCCGTATGACTGCTACTTCATGGTGAATCCGCGCGGCTTCTACCGCATCGAAGGGCGTTGAGTCCAACGAGTTGTGCATGCCCACCGGGCGGTGCCGCAAGGTGCCGCCCGGTTGTCGTTGCAGACTGAGCTCCGTGGCGCCGTCAGGTGCTGATCAGAGCACCAGGTTGACCATGCGCCCGGGCACCACGATCACCTTGCGCGGGGACTTTCCGGCCAGATGGACCAGCACATCAGGATGGCCAAGGGCGATCGACTCGATTTGCGTCGCGTCGGCCTTCGTCGGCACCATGATTCGCGCGCGGACCTTGCCCATGAGCTGCACGGCGATCTCGACCTCATCGTCCACGAGCATCGCAGGATCCGCGATCGGCCACGGAGCGTGGACGACCAATCCCGATCCACCGAGCTTGGACCAAAGCTCTTCTGCAGCGTGCGGTGCGAAGGGTGCGAGCACGCGCACGAAGCGCTCGAGTTGCGCATGGGTCAGTCCGCCGTCCGCAGGGTCCTTCATGTCCTGCGGCCGCGTCGCGGCATTCACGAACTCGATCATCGACGCGATCGCGGTGTTGAACGCCAAGCGGTCAATGTCCCCCGTCACCTTGTGCACGGTCCTGTGCAGCAGACGCTCGACCGCCGGATCCGCCTGTCGCGCCACGAGCAGACCACCCGTGCGCTCATCAAGAGCCAACCGCCACACTCGCTGCAGGAACCGGTGCACGCCCGCGATGTCGCGCGTGTTCCACGGCTTGCTTGCCTCGAGCGGGCCCATCGACATCTCGTACAGCCGGAAGGTGTCGGCCCCGTACTCCGCGATCACATCATCGGGGTTGATGACATTGCGCAGGCTCTTCGACATCTTCGCGATCACCTGCGTGACCGGTCCGCCGCCCCGCTCATGATGCGTGCCGCCCCGTTCCTCGACCTGGTCGACGGCAACGAGACTCCCGTCCTGGCGTTGATACGCGTAGGCCGTCAGCATGCCTTGGTGGAAGAGCCTGCCGAACGGCTCCGGCGTGCCCACATGACCGAGATCGAACAAGACCTTGTGCCAGAATCGTGCGTAGAGCAGATGCAGCACCGCATGCTCGGCACCCCCGATGTACAGGTCGACGCCGCCAGCGTGCATGGTGCCGTTGCTGCGCTGGCTTTGCAGCCAGTAGCGCTCGGATTCGTTGGACAGCATGCGCGATTTGTTCGCAGGGTCGCAGTAGCGCAGGTAGTACCAACATGAACCCGCCCAACCTGGCATCGTGTTCGTCTCACGGCGGACCGGCGTGCTCGGAGCCAGGACCGAGGAATCGACGCCGGCCTCACCTGCCGTCGTGTTCACCCAATCGGTCGCCTTGCCAAGCGGCGGCATCGGCACATCGCTCTCGATGGGCTTGTAGTCCGCAAGTTCCGGGAGCAGCACGGGAAGCGCGCGCTCGGACACCGGATGGTGACGACCCGTTTCGTCGTACACGATCGGGAACGGCTCGCCCCAATAGCGCTGTCGACTGAAGAGCCAATCGCGAAGCTTGAAGTTCACTCGGCGCGCGCCTCGACCGGTTTTCATGAGCCACTCGATGACGGCGGCCTTGGCCTTCGTGGTGTCGAGGCCGTCGATCGAACAGTTGGGACCACTGCTGTTGCACGCGGCGCCGTGTCCACTCGTCGCCGCGTTTCCGTCAAAGACCACGCCGTCGATCTGGACGACCTGACGCACAGGAAGTCCGAACGCGCGCGCGAAAGCGAAGTCGCGCTCATCGTGTGCTGGCACCGCCATGATCGCCCCTGTGCCGTAGCCCATGAGGACATAGTCAGCCGTCCAAACGGGAATGGCCTCGCCGGTCGCTGGGTTCACGGCACGAAGCCCGGTGTCGACACCGGACTTCTGCTTCGAGTCGGCTTGGCGATCGACATCACTCCGGTTGGCAGACAGGGCCGCGTACTCGCGCACAGTTGACGCATGCTCGCCGCCAGCCTTGATGGCCGCATCGACCAGCGGATGCTCGGGCGCAACCACCATGTAGGTCGCACCGAAGAGCGTGTCGGGTCGTGTCGTGAACACCCTGAGCATTCCGAAGCCCGGAACATCGAAGTCGATCTCTGCACCTTCGCTTCGACCGATCCACTCCGCCTGCATCGTGCGAGTGCTGTCTGGCCAGTCGACGAGATCCAAGTCGGACAGCAGACGCTCGGCATAGGCCGTGATGCGGAACATCCACTGTCGAAGCGGCATGCGCAGCACCGGGTAGCCGCCGCGTTCGCTCTTCCCATCGATCACTTCCTCATTCGCCAGCACAGTGCCGAGCTTCGGGCACCAGTTCACGGTCTGCTCGCCGAGATACGCCAAGCGATGCCGATCGAGGTACGCCTGACGCCCCACTGCATCGAGCGACGCCCACGACGGACCCTCTGGCTGACGACGACCCGCCTCGAGTTCCGCCTCGAGTTCCGCGATCGGGCGCGCACGCTGAGCGTCCGCGTCATACCACGCGCCGTAGCACTGCAGCCAGATCCACTGCGTCCAGCGGTAGTACTCGGGATCGATCGTCGCGAACTCGCGCGACCAGTCGTAGCAGAAGCCAAATCGCTTGAGCTGTCGTCGATAGGTCTCGATGGCCTTGCGCGTGGTTACGGCCGGATGCACGCCGGTCTGCACCGCATACTGTTCCGCCGGAAGGCCGAACGCATCCCATCCCATCGGATGGAGCACATTGAAGCCCTGCATGCGGCGCGCACGGCACACGATGTCCGTGGCGATGTAACCCAGCGGATGGCCGACATGGAGCCCTGCCCCCGATGGATACGGGAACATGTCCAGGCAATAGAACTTCGGTCGATCCGCCTGGAAACCTGGCTCGCCTGGGTTCAGCGTGCGGTACGCGCCCGCGTCGTCCCACGCGCGCTGCCAGCGCTCTTCCAGCTCATTGGCCAGCGTCGCGCCGTAGCGATAGGGGGTTTCGTTGCGTTGCTCATCCATGGGAAGGCAAAGCCTACCCGTGTCGGCATGGGCGCACGCTCACGCTGCACGGATCACGCCGGGCGGATGAAGCCCGGTCGATGAAGCCCGGTCGATGAAGCCGGGCGGCTCAAGCCTGCCGGCGCTGGCCGACCAAACGCATCGCCTCGCCCACGAGGTAGAAGCTGCCTGTGATGCAGATCAGGTCCTCGCGTCCAACGGCTCGCGTGGCGACCTCCATCGCCTCCGACAGCGAGCGGGCGACCTGGCTCATCTTGCCGCTGCGCTCGGCGAACATGCGCTGCAGCTCGTTCGGATCGGCGGCGCGCGGCGTGCCAGCTGCGCGCGTGAAAATCAGCTTGTCGGCGCCAAGGTGAACCTTGTCCAGCAACCCCGCGATGTCCTTGTCGCGGCAGCAACCGAAGATGCAGACCATGCTGTCGTACGGCACATGCGCACCGACGCAACGCATCAGTGTGCCGACGCTGGCCGGATTGTGCGCACCATCCACCAGAATGCGCGGACGCTCGGCGATGAGTTCCATGCGTCCGCGGATCCGGGTCGACATGAGCCCCATGCTGACCTTGTCGTCCGGGCACGAGAAGCCGGCTGACTTCAGAACATCGATGGCCGCAAGCGCCAAGCCGCAGTTCGCCGCCTGATGCTCGCCAGGCAGTGGCACCGGCAGGTGCTCCAGTCGCGTCGTGCGCGTGTAGAAGCACACGCGCGTGTGCGCACCAAGGTCAGGCGTCGTGCAGAAGCGACTGCTGAACTCGATGTCCTTGTTGACGATCATGAGCGGCGCGCCAACCTGCGCTGCCACCTCGCGGAAGACGGCCTCGACCTCGGGTTGGGGCTCAAACGCCAGCGCGGGCACGCCGGGCTTGAAGATGCCGGCCTTCTCGCGCGCGATCGCCTTCACATCCTTGCCCAGGATCCGCGTGTGGTCGAGATCGATCGAGGTCACGATCGAGACCAGCGGCGTGATCACATTGGTGCAGTCCAGCCGTCCGCCCAAGCCGACTTCGATGACCGCGATGTCCACGGCCTGCTCGGCGAAGTGGACGAAGGACAGCGCCGTCATGAGCTCAAAGAACGTCGGCTCGAACGGAAGTTTGCCGGCGGCCTTGGCCACGCGACGCATCAGGTCGAGGAAGTCCGCTTCGCTGGGCATGGCACCGTTGATCGACACGCGCTCGCGCACATCGATCAGGTGCGGGCTCGTGTACTGCCCCACCGCGTAGCCGCAGGCCTGGAGCATTGCGCTCACCATCGCCACCGTGCTGCCCTTGCCGTTGGTGCCGGCCACATGCACGCACTTCACCTGCTCGTGCGGATTGCCGAGCGCATCGAGCAACTGCCGCATGCGGTCGAGCTTGAAGGGTTCGTCGCTGTACTGCACGGTGTGCAGGCGCTCCAGATCCACGCGTTCATGCAGCCACTTCAGGGCCACCGAGTAGTCGCTGAAGTCGCCGCGACGCGCCTTCGTCTGCTCGCTCTTGCTGAGTTCGCTCGTGCGGTGTTCCGCGAGCTTGGGCTCGAGCGGTTCTTCAGCGCGCACTGGGGCCGAACCACGCATCGCCGGCACACCAATGATGGGAACATGCGTGACCGGTGCCTCATCGAGCACATTGTGATGGGCCGTCGGAGCGGCGACCGCTGGCGCAGGCTTCGGCTTCAAGGCGGGCTGGGCGCTCGGCCTGACCGCAGTCGTGGAACTTGTCGTTGCCGCGGATGGACTCGCTGGCTTGGTCGCAGGCTTGGCCGTGGTCTTCGCCACAGGCTTGGCCATGGTCTTCGCCGCAGGCTTGGCTGTGGACTTCGCCGCAGGCTTGGCTGTGGACTTCGCCACAGGCTTGGCCGTGGTCTTCGCCACAGGCTTGGCCGTGGACTTGGTCGAACCCTGCTTGGTGGTGGTGCGCGAACCGCTGCCCGTTAAAGCGCATTTCCTCGACATCCGGCCGAGTCTAGCGATCGTCAGCAGCTGACGCAAAACGCCAAACACAAGACCAGTTACGACAGTGTGTTACGCCTCGTGTTCCGAGAACGCGGTCGGCCTAGCATGGGAATCCATGAACGCGCCACACCATCCCGACCACGTGAACTACGCCCGCGAATCCTGGCGCGCACTGCGCATGATGAGTGAATTCGTCGACGCCACCGATGCCCTTGCGCGCGTCGGTCCCGGCGTGAGCATCTTCGGCAGTGCACGCACGGCGAAGGAAGCTCCTGAATACGCGGCGGCTGAAGAGTGCGCGCGACTCTTGGTTGGGCGCGGCTTCTCCGTGATCACTGGCGGCGGGCCCGGCATCATGGAAGCTGGCAACAAAGGCGCGCTCGAGGCGGGCGGCGTGAGTGTTGGACTGAACATCACGCTGCCGCGCGAACAGGATCCCAATCCGTACCAGACGATCGAACTCTCCTTCCGCTACTTCTTCATTCGCAAGGTGATGTTCGTGAAGCACTCGCGCGGCTTCATCATCTTTCCTGGCGGCCTCGGCACGATGGACGAGGCGTTCGAGAGCCTCACGCTCATTCAGACGATGAAGATCGCCCCCTTCCCCGTGGTCTTCGTCGACAAGGCGTTCTGGGGCGGACTCTTCGACTGGATCAAGAACACGATGCTCGATCGCAACAAGGCGATCAGCCCCGAAGACTTCGAGCTCTTCTACTTGACCGACAGCGTGAACGAAGCGGTCGATCTGGTGCACCAAGTCCATGTGGGCACGCGCCCTTGGGCCACGAAACTCCCCCGCTTCGACGCCGTCGAGCCTCGACCCGCTCAGGCTGCGCGTGGGCGTCCCTCGGGCCGTCGGTCCTGGCGCACGGGCGACGAATACATGGGCTCCGCTGATACGTTTGAGTGACCCTCAGCGCCACTCGTGGCGCGGATACCGCCGTTTCAGCGCGGGCACGATCTCTGGGTAGAGCCTCGTCCAGAACCCCTGCAGATCCGAGGTGACCTGCAACGGTCTGTAGTTCGGCCCCAGGATCTCGAGCAGCACCGGCACGCGCCCCCCAGCCACGCTTGGATGCGCGGTCGTGTCATAGAAGTCCTGGATCTTCGCACGGCCGCGCGGCGGTTTGCCGGCCTCGTACTCGATCTTCATTCCAAATCCGCGCGACAGTTTGATCGCCGCGGGCGCCATCCGCTCGACGAATCGGCAGTCCTCGTGCGTGAGCAGGTCCTTCAGGCGATCGAGCACCGGTCGATCACGCACCTGACTCCATCGCGTTGCACCATGCGCCCAATCCGACCACGCCAACTTCAGGTCGCTCTCGTCGTAGGCAGGCATCGCGCGATCAGGGAACCACTCGCGGACGCAGCGCACCCGTTCAATCCACTGCTTGGCGTCGTCATCGAACCGCTCAGGCACAAGTTCGCCCGAAAGCACCATGGACGCGATCAGTTCGCTCGCACGGCCAAGGTCGCGCGGCGGACGCACCGTTCGACTCAGCACGGCGGCGTCGAAGCGCTCTTCTTCGATCTCTTCGACGGCGAGACTCCCGGGCTCCCATCGTTCCTCGACCGTCCTGACGAATCGGTGCGGTAGCGCATCGCGCACCCAGGCCTCATCGAGTCCGATCGTCATTGAGAGCGTGGACTCCTGCACCTCGGTGCCGCCGCCTTCGCGCACATCGAGCGCAAGGAACGGGCCTGCGCCACGCAGCGCACTTCGACGATCGATCGCCACCTTGCGGCGGCCGGCCATGGACGCAATCGGTTTCTGCGCATCCGGCCGCCACGCCACAAGGTCGGGGAATCCCGCCAGCATGGCACGGGCGCACGCCGCGTCATCCGTGGAAGACTGATCGCCGCTCGCGACCGCATCGTAAAGTTGCTGGGCCACGCGCTTGGACTCGCGCGACGCATCGGGATCGAGCACTCCTCGACCTTCACCGCCCGGATCGTCAAGCAGGCGTTCTCTCAGGACCACATCGCTCGGGCGATCGTGCGCATGCAGCACGCGCATGGGGTCAACTCCCTCTCGCGCCAGGACATCGCGCCCTTCGACCATCGAACACCAGGTTGCCACCCTGCGCGCACATCCATGTCGCGCAGCTTCGACCATCGCGCGACCGATCCGCGGATGAGCCGGCACGCGCAGCATGGCGTGTCCCAGGCGAGTGATCATGCCCTGATCGTCCAATGCACCGATCCTGCGCAGAACCTCCATCGACTGCGTCACCATCGCGGCGTCTGGCGGATCGAGCCACGGGAAACGATCGATGTCCCGCTCGCCCATCGACGCCAGATGCAAGAGCGGTCCCGCAAGCTCCACGCGGCGAACCTCTGGAACATCGAAGGCTGAACGGCGCGCTTGCGAACGATCGCCCCACAGGCGCAAGCATGTTCCCGGCATGGTGCGCCCCGCCCGGCCCGCGCGCTGCTCTGCACTGGCACGGCTGGTCTCTTCGAGTCGAAGCGCATTGAAATTCCGACGCGGATCGAAGCGATGCATGCGTACAAGTCCGCTGTCAATCACGATGCCGATGCCGTCGATCGTCAGGCTGGTTTCCGCAACATTGGTGGCCACCACCACTTTGCGAACTCCGCGTGCAGCGGGTGCGAGCGCACGGTCCTGTTCCTCGGGCGTCAACTGTCCATGCAGGGGAATCGCCACGATCGGCTCGCTGCGCCGCCGCGCGGCGTGCTCAATCGCCTCGATCGTGCGGTCAATCTCCGCCTTGCCGGGCATGAACACCAGCACATCACCCTTCAGTCGCTCGTCCAGTGCCATGCCCAGCGCCGCCACGGCTCGATCCGTCATCGACTCGCCCTGCCGACCGTCCCCGAGCTGGCGCACCGCAACAGGAAACACACGCCCCTCGCTCGTGAGCGGCTCGACGCCGAAGGCCTGACCGAGCCGGTCGCGATCGAGCGTCGCGCTCATCACCACGAGCTTCAAGTCCTTCCGCGCACCAGCCTGGAGTCGCCGCACGAATCCCGCTGCCATGTCGGTGTGCAGGCCGCGTTCATGGAACTCGTCGAGCACCACGCAGCCCACACCGCGCAACTGTGGATCGGACTGCAACTGCCTGACGAAGAGCCCATCGGTCACAAAGCGGATGCGCGTCGACGGTCCCGTCGCGCGTTCGAACCGCGTCTGAAAACCCACCAACCCGCCGAGCTCGACGCCCATTTCCTGCGCCACGCGCCGCGCGACGGCGCGCGCGGCCAGCCTGCGTGGCTGAAGCACCACGACCTCACTCTCAATGAGCGATCGTTCAAGCAGGATCTGGGGCACCTGCGTCGTCTTGCCGCTGCCGGTCTCGGCACTCAGCACAAGCGTGCCGTGTTCTCGAAGTCGCGATTCGATCAGGTCCGCCAGCCGCCGGACGGGCAGGTTCTCGCCCAAGTGGCCCATGACGGAACTCAGAAGACGCCCGACAGGTGCTTGCGCATGTCTTCGAGAAAGCGGCCGATCTGGCCCTGCTCTGCGGGGCTCGCCGTCGTCTCGACTTCCTGCTGCCAGAAGTCCATGAAGGCAACCGCGCCCTCGCCCTCAAGATCAGGCATGCCGTCGCCGTCCTCGCCCATGCCTTCGGCGCGGCGCTCTTCGCCTTGCTTGACGTCAGTCTTGATCTTCTTCAGTCGGTCGGCATCGCTTTCCTTGCCTTCGTCCCCGCGCGTGATCAGGCGCATGCGTCGTTCCCATTCGACCAGCCATTGGTCGAGGAACTTCGCGCGCTCCGAAGCGGGCAGCGCCAGATAGCGCTTGCTGCCATCCGCAAGGACATCCTTCGCGAGCAGTCGCGCGTTCTTCGTCATCTGCTCGCGCGCGGGGCCGGTGACGCCAGCCATGAAGCCAGCCATCGCCGCACTCTCGCCCGAATCCATCCCGCGGAATCTGCTGGCGAAATCCATCATGAACTTCAGGCGTTCGTCGAGCGGCAACTTGTTGAAGTCATCCAGCGCCAGGTAACCCAGGACATCGTCGACCGGCGCGTCGAAGATGCTCGGTGGCGGCTTCCATCGCACCGCGAACCACCAGTACAGCGGCAGCGCGAGCAACAGTGCCACGAGCGTGGCAATCGCCAGCGAACGCCACGCGCGACGGTCATCGAATCCGGCAGGAAGAGCGATCATCCATCAGCCTCCATCGTCATCTGGGATCCCATCGTCCATCGTGGCTTCGTCCACGCTGCCGTCCAGGAAGACGCCGTTGCGTGGGCTCCGCGCGCCCTTGAGATGCCTGTCCTCGCTATCGATCAAGAGCGGAATCTTCACCGAGCCACCGTCCGCACTGAGAAAGGGCTTCTCGAGGAAACGCGTCACCAGACGCGCCTCGAGATCGTTGCGGAAGCGATCCCGCTGATCTTGCGGAGTTTCGGATGGCAACGCAGCGAGCGCCTGGAAGACATCGAGCTGGAACTGCGGCAGATATCGAATGAGCCCAGGCACATAGGTGTAGCTCGTGCCAGTCGCCAGCGAGTCCTCGTTTGAATCGCTGGGGCAGATCCAAATTGGACTGTCGTGCTCGATGTAGCCCTTCAGCGCCTTGGGGAGTCCGCCCTCGGGGCCGTCGGGCAGCACCACCGGAATGAACTCGCACATCGGCAAGATGCCCTTGCGGACCGTCATGGCCGACTGCAATCCGGTGAAGGCTTGCTTGAGGTTGCTCCGGCACTGGGAACTCTCGCTCTCGGCACGGATCGACGAGAGCGCGGGCAACAGCAGGCCAATCAGGATCACGATGATCCCGATGACCACAAGCATCTCGACGAGCGTGAAGGCTCTGCGCACGGGCGGATCGTAGTCGTGGCACCGCCGCCCGCCATGCGCGATCTGCTTCGAATGCAAGGCGATCAGGCCGAGAACATGGCCTCGACGAACTGATCCGGGTCGAACGGCTGGACATCCTCGGGCGTCTCGCCAGTTCCGACGAGCTTGACCGGAACATCGATCGCATCGCGGATCGCCACGACCACGCCACCGCGAGCGGTGCCATCGAGTTTCGCCAGAAAGATGCCCGTCACATCGACGGCCTGCTTGAACACCTGCGCCTGCTGAATCGCGTTCTGTCCACTGGTGGCATCGAGCACCAGCAAGACTTCGTGCGGCGCGTCGGGAATCTTGCGCCGCACCACATCGCGGACCTTGGTCAGTTGACGCATCAGGTGGTCCTGTGTGTGCAGGCGGCCGGCGGTGTCGATCAGCAGCACATCGACGCCCCGGCTCAGCGCCGCCTCCGCTGCATCAAAGGCCACCGCGGCGGGATCTGCGTTGGCCCCACCCGCAACGACCTCGACGCCCAACCGCTGCCCCCAGGTCTTGAGTTGCTCGACGGCACCCGCGCGGAAGGTGTCGGCTGCACCGAGCAGCACCGTCCGCCCGCTGTCGCGAATCGTCTTGGCGATCTTCGCCACGCTCGTCGTCTTGCCCGCGCCATTCACGCCCACGACCAAGATGACGGTGGGCTTCGAAGCGGCGTACCGAATCCCACTCGGCGCTTCCCTCCACCGTGCCTTCAGCGTTTTCTTCAGGAACTCCAGCGCATCCTCGCCGCGCTCCACACGACCGGCGCGGTACTCGACCCGCAGCGCTTCCACGATCTCGCGTGCTGCGCGTACACCGACATCGGCGGCGATGAGCCGCGACTCGAGCTCGGCGAGCACATCCTCGCTGAGCGACTTCCCGTGCAGCAGCGTCTTCAGCCCCGAACCGAGCGTGGCGGCAGTCTTGGCGAGTCCCCGCTTGATGGCCTCGACGGCCGCACGGAAGATCACGCGATGCCCCCGCCGGCGATTCGGCGCGCCACCTGATCGAGCACGCCGTTCACAAATCCGCCGCTTCGTTCTGTGCCGAATTCCTTGGCCAACTCGACCGCATCACCGATGGCCAGTCCGGGCGCGATCTTGCCGATCGAGAGTTCGTACCAGCCAAGGCGGAGCAGGTTGCGGTCGATCATCGGCTGTCGGTGCGATGGCCACTCGGGCGCGAGCGCGACAATGTCGGCATCAGCTTCAGCGCGATGCTCCCACGCAAGGCAGGCCAGCGCGAAGCCCGCGTCATGATGGACTGCGGAGCCGTCGCTTTCGTCGAGCGACCGACGAACGACCTCCGGCGTCACTCCGGGCACGGCGTCGAATTGGTACATGGCCTGCAGCGCGCAGCGCCGCACGACGAGATCGACAACGGCACTCATTGCAACTCCTTGATCGTCTGCGCTGCACCGATCGCGGCGCGCATGGCTTCCTCGCCCTTGTTGCCTTTCGCACCACCAGCGCGAGCTTGCGCCTGGGCAAGAGTCTGGCACGTCAAGAGACCAAACGCTGCAGGCTTCCCGAATTCAATGGAGATCAAGGCCAGTCCGTGCGCCACCGCTTCGCAGATGTGTCGGTCGTGGCTCGTCTCGCCCGTCAGGACGCAGCCGAGCGCCACCACGGCATCGATGTCGCTTCGCGCCGCAGCGGCGCGGCTGATCGCCACAAGTTCGAACGCACCCGGCGCCTTCACGATCCTGAGCTTCGACGGCTCCCCACCGGCCTGCTCGAACGCCTTCACCGCGCCGCGCTCGAGCGCACTGGTGAGGTCACCGTGGTAGGTGCTCGTCACGATCGCGATGCGCAACGACCTAGCGTTGACAGCGGTGGAGGGAACGACGGGTTGCATGGGGCGAAGATGGTAGCCTCGCGAGCATGCACGGAGCGCTGCGCCGCCTTGCTGCAGGGGTCCAAGCCGCGCGGGCCGGCCTGGCCTACGGAGCGATGGCCGAGGGCTGGTTCGCCGTCGCGATTGCCCATCGCACTGGACGGATCGAGGGCCATCTGGGCACCTTGCTGCTCTCCATGAGCGTCGTGTCGCTCGGGCTCTTTGTCTTCGGCGTCGCCATGAACGATGTGCTCGATCGAAAGCACGATCGCGCATTCGCCACGGAACGGCCCTCGCGATGGCTGCTCTCGGTGCAGTGGCTGGCCGCGCTGGCCGTGATCAGCCTGCTCTCGGCGTTGGGGGCGGCCTCGCAGTTCGGTCGCGGCGGCATGCTGGTCGCAGGGCTCGCCGCCGCTGGCATCGTGGCCTACAACGTGCTGGCGAAGTTCATCCCTGCATTCGGGTTCGTGAGCCTGGGCGCGATCGGCGCGCTCCACATGCTGGTCCCGGACCAACACCCGGGCGTGGTGCTGCCCTTCTGGTTCTCGATGACCTTCACGGCCATTGTGGCCGGCATCGTGCATCGGCTTCGCCAGAAGCGGCCAGCCGCGACGGTCCGCGGCATGCTCTTCGCCGTTGCACTCTGGGCCGCATGGTCCGCCGCGCTCGTGTGGTGGATCGCGCCGAACAGCCGTGATCCGCTGGTGGGCTTCGATCATCCGCGCGATGGAATCGTGGTGGTCGCCATCCTCCTGATCGGATGCGTCGTCGGGAGCCTGATCATGCGGCGCATGACGAGCGGTGCACCGCGCCAAGCAGATCGATTTGCGCGCCTCGCCACGCTCACGCAAGCCCTGATGCCGTCGGCATGGTTCCTCTGCATGGGACTCCCTGGAGCCGCAGCAAGCTTCGCCGGCGCGGCCTTGGTGCTGGCTGCGGTTGACGCGGTCGTTCGAACCGGCATCCATCTGGCGCGCCCACTCGACTATCAACCTTGAACTACCATCGCCGCATGCGCGCTGCCCTCGTCCTGATGCTCCCGTTGGCCTTCGGTCCAATGGCCACGGCGCAGCAGATCGACCTGGTGGTGAACGGTGAATCTCTCGCAGGCTTCGTGCTTCCGGTGGAGCCTGTCGAAGGCGGCCTGACCATCTCTGCGGAGCGCCGATGGGAGTGGAGTTCGCTGGACACCAAGCGACTCTGGCTCGAGGGCGATGTCTCGATCGATCTGGGTGACTATGTCTTCAGTGCGCCGGCCGCTGCGGTCTGGATCAACCGAATCCCCTCCTCCGGTGGGCTCATCACGCAATACGCCGTCTTCTTCCCTGTCGCGAGCGAGCCCACGCGATACGCCGGCGTCGGCGCGGGCGGCAAGGAACTGCTGGTCACCGGCAGCACACGCGGTCCCGTCGAACTGACCACCGTGCTCACCGATCGCGGCGCTCCGGTCGGCAAACCTGAACTTGCCAAGGGCGTCGCGCGCCTGCAGCGTCACCTGCGCGCCATCGCAACTGGCGCGCCCGTCCTCGAACAGCGCCCGGACATCGACATCACGCCCAAGCCACCCGAAGTCCCGATCACCGTCGGCGCGTCGATCAAGGCCAGCACCGACTCCACGCTGCTCCCGCCCATCACCATCCGCGCCGCCGACACGGGCACGCTTCCAATCATTGCAGGCTCGGCGATGGTGAGTTGGTTTGGCGGCTCGATCGCGCTCGACGCAGCGACCGATGCGGTCACGATCACCGGCGGCGTGCAGATCGATGCCACCGGCATGCAGACTGGCGACGGACCGCGCGACCTGCAACTCTCCGCGGAGAGTGGCGTCGTGTTCCTGGAACCCGGGACGCTCGCCGCCCTGAAGGCGAAAGGCAAGGATGCGTCGCCCGCGACCACGATCAGTGCGCTCGACATCGTCGGCATCTACCTCGAAGGCGATGTCGTCGCCACCGACTTCCAGTACACGATCCGATGCCGACATGTGTACTACGACCTCGTCCGCAACAAGGCCTACGCCGCCGACGCTGTGCTGCGCACGGTCGACCGCAAGGGACAGCTCTTGGTGGCGCGAGCCGCCGAAATGCAGCAGGTCGCAGGACGCCAGTGGCGCGTGGGCGAGTCCACGCTGTCCAACAGCGAGTTCTTCGTGCCGCACCTCTCGGTGGGCGTGTCTCGCGCTACCGTCACGCAAACCGCAGCAGGCGATTCATTCGTCATCGCCGACGATGTGACCGGGCGACTGGGTCGCGTGCCGTTCTTCTGGATGCCCACGGTGCAAGGCTCGCTCGAGCGCCTGCCGATCAAGAGCGTGCAGCTCGGCTACGGCGATCCCGAGGGCGCGGTCGTCGGCGTCGAACTTGATCCGTTCGTGCTGCTTGGCCTGAAGCCCGAACCGGGGCTCGACGCCACGCTCGAGGCCGGTGTGCAGTCGCAGTATGGCATCAATGCCGACCTGCGCATGAAGGGCGATGCCGGCGGCGCATGGAACGCTGACTTCTTCGGCGTCTATGACTTCCTGAATTCAGAACAGACTGCGAACTCTGGGTATGTCACGAGCGCCAACGAGTGGCGCGGCATGGTCACCGCCGACTGGGTGCTGCAGTCGTCGCCTGATGCGAACACCAGGCTCCAACTCGGCGTGCAGAGCGATCCCACGCTGGTCAGCATCTTCCGCCCCGACGACTACCAGCAGCGCCGTCCATACGAAACCTCCGCGTGGACCACCTCGTCAACGGACAATTCGATCTTCGACTTCGGAGCGTCGATCAGTGCGAACGACTGGGTCAGCACGATGTGGCAACTGGCTAGCCGGCCGTACACCGCCGAGAAGTACCCCGAGCTCAACTACCGGCGATTCGGTGATCGGATCTTTGGTGACGCCGTGACATGGTCGAGCGAGTACACGGGCTCGGTGATGTCGCTGAACCTGCAAGACACCGACAGTCTCGAGATCGGCGCGGATCCCGATGCGATCAGCATCAACCCGGCATTCGCCGCCACGCAAAACATTCGCCAGGCGTACGAGGGTGCGGGCTACGACTCAAAGATGCGTGGACGCGTGGCGACCCGGCAGGAGTTCGCCATGCCGCTCGATCTGGGCGATGTGCGCGTCACGCCGTTCGCCTCGGGCAACGGCATCGGCTACTTCTTCGATGACTTCAAGGACTATTCCGCCCAGTCCGATTCCTTCCGCGGACTCCTCTCGGGCGGCGTGCGGGCCAGCACCACATTGACCGCGTCGTACGACACCGTGCGCAGCAGGTTGCTTGACCTTGAGCGCCTGCGCCATGTGATCAAGCCGTACGGGACAGCGTGGTACGGCTGGGATTCGAACGATCTCACGAACTACCCGATCTACGACCAAGAGTGGGAAGGCTGGTCCGGTGGTGCGGTCGGCCAAGCCGGCCTCGACCAACGCCTGCAGACCATGCGCGGCGGACCGGGCAACTGGCAGAGCGTCGATTGGGTGACGGTCGATGCTGGCGTCGTCGTCGATGATCGCAGCAACGACCTGCAGCGGACGGTCACGCCGGGCGACGCGTTCGGTCTCAAGAACTTCCAGAGTCCGCTGCCCAGCTTCTACGCGTGGCGACCGGAGTACAGCCAGTGGGGCGATCACTTGTACGGCAACGGCACATGGGCCGTGGGCGATGCACTTGGGCTCTATGGCATGGTGACCTGGATGCTCGAAGACCGCGACAGCCAGGGCGATGATCTTGCGCAAGGGTCCGTTGGATTCCGCATCACGCAGTCGCCCGCCGTGACGTGGTACACCGAGTATCGATACGTCAACACATTTGATGACACCGGGCTCTATCCCGATGACGAACTCCTGCAGGGCGGACTGCAGTACCGGGTCAGCGAGAACTACAACATTGCGCTCGCCGGCCAGTACGACTTCCTCGCGGAAACATTCCGCAGCGCGACTGGCTCGATCACGCGGCAATTCCCTGATTTCGCGGTGACGATCAACGGTGGCTATGACCTGATCACAGACGCCTACAGTTTCGGAGTGGGCGTCTCGCTCGGTGGGCAGAGTGCGAACCTTGGTTCGGCCCTCAACTCGGCGTTTGGACAGAACTCCTCGCTCGGCGGCCGCTGAGTTTCAGCCCTCGCAGGGCCATGCCGGCCGAAGGATCGCTTTAGCCCTCAAAGAGTCCGCCGTCGGCCGGGCCCTTCCACGCCGCGCCGACATGATCGCAGGCCGCCTTGGTCAACCGCCGACCCTGTCGCGTGCGGGCCACGAAACCGAGTTGCAAGAGATACGGCTCGACCACATCCTCGAGCGTGCCTGCGTCTTCGCCCATGCTTGCGGCGATCGCCTCAACACCTGCTGGGCCGCACCCATACACACCCGCAAGGGCCTGCACATACGCACGATCGAGCGCATCAAGACCCAGTGCGTCAATGCCCTCGAGCTCGAGCGCTTCATCGACGGCGTCCAAATCGAGCGATCCACCACGGCGGACTTGCGCGAAGTCACGCACGCGCCGCAGCAGTCGCAGCGCAATGCGCGGGGTGCCGCGGCTGCGCCCCGCGAGCCGATCAAGCGCCCCGTCAGGGATTCCACGCATGCCCTGCAGTCCTGCCGCACGGCGCAGAATCTCGACGAGCTCAGCGGCTCCATAGAAGCCAAGATGGTGGGCGATGCCGAAGCGGTTGCGCAGCGCTTGCGTGAGCAAGCCGGGCCGTGTCGTCGCACCGATGAGCGTGAACGGCTTGAGCGCCACGGTCACCACGCGCGCGTGCATCCCGCTGTCGACCGTGAAGTCGATGCGGAAATCCTCCATGGCCGGGTAGATGTACTCCTCGACGGCGGCGGGCAGCCGGTGGATCTCGTCGATGAAGAGCACATCTCGTTCCTCCATTTTCGTGAGCGTGCCGATCAGATCGGCAGCCTTCGTCAACGCAGGACCGCTGGTGACATAGGCACGACTGCCCATCTCGTTGGCAATCACATGCGCGAGCGTGGTCTTGCCGAGGCCCGGCGGCCCGTGCAGCAAGACATGCTCCATCGGCGCCGACCGGGCGCGCGCTGCGTCGATGGCGATCGACAGACGCTCCTTCAGGTCGGGCTGCCCGATGTACTCCGCCAACTGCTGTGGTCGGAGCGCCGGACCCGCCGCGAGTTCGGGCTCACGGTCGCGACCCTGCTGCGACGCCTCGACGATGCGTTCTCGTGCCATCCTTGGCCGCCTCGACTCAGAACCGGACCTTCGGTGCCTCGCGCTCGCCCTCGCCCACCTCGAAGAATCGGAAGGGCTGGAAGCGGAAGAGTCCGGCAAGCACATTGTTTGGGAAGACGGCAAGCTGCGTGTTGAAGTCGCCAGCCTTCCCGTTGTAGCCCGTGCGCGCAAAGGCGATCTCGCTCTCGAGCTGTCCGAGCGTGCCCTGCAGTTGCAGGAAGTTCTGATTGGCCTTCAGGTCCGGATACGCCTCGGCCACGGCGAGGAGCCGTCCGAGTGCGCCCGTGAGTTGTTGCTCGGCGCCGATCCGCTCATCGACCGATCCAGCACCCATCGCCGACGCCCGCGCCTTCATCACAGCTTCGAGCGCGCCCTTTTCATGCGCGGCATACCCCTTCACCGTCTCGACCAGATTCGGCACAAGGTCATGGCGCTTCTTCAGGCTCACATCGATGCCACTGAAGGCACCTTCGGTCGCCACGCGCGCACGCTGGAGTCCGTTGTAGACACCGACCACCCACAGACCGATCCCCACGACCAACGCCACCACTGCGCCGACGACGACCACGAAAGCGATGCCCATTGCGGACCTCCTGCACCAAAGTGCCGACGGATCCTACCGCTTCCCCCGCGAACGCTCAGTTCCACGATGCACCACGCGGCCAGCGACCGTGCGATTGCCGCACGGCCGCACAGGCGAGTCCGCGCATGTGCTGGACCTGCTCCCAGATGATCATGCCCTGCGACCGACTGTCGCCCGCTGCCAGGAGCGCGTAGCGAGCAGCATCGCCGTGCACGAGCGCATCACCCGCGACATCGATCGCCGCCTGCGCGGGGATCTCAGCGTTTCTGACGACGCCGAGCACCTGATCCACGATGTGGAAGTTCCGGAGCGCGGGATCAGCCAGCGCTCCGTGCAATTCGCGGCGCACACTTCGCGCGACGCCTGGATCCTCGGGTCGCATCGGCTCAAACATCGCCTGGTGATAAAGCCGATCGCCGTCCGGCGCCTCGGGTTGGATCATGCGGGCCCGCGTCACACCGTGGAGCACGACGTTGTAGCGACCATCCGCCAAGGACTGCACCTGCACGAGCTTGCCCACGCAGGCAACCTCGCGAAGGCGACGCGGCGATCCATGGCAACTCGCGAGCGCGATGCCGCGCGCGTGCAGCAACCCTCGGTCCCCAGCGGCGGCCAGACAATCTCGAATCATCTGTCGATTGCGAGGTTCGAAGATGTGCAGCGGCACGACAGCGTGCGGCAGCATGGCCACCGATCCGATCGCGAAGATCGGAAGCGGTTCACTGAAGTCCACCGTCAGTTCCACGGTCATCTGCCACAATGGTAGGACCATGGGCGACTGGCTCGACAACCATCTCTTCGCAGACGCCTGGCCCGTTTCGATCCTTCTGGCCGGACTTGCGATCGGTGCGGCAGCACTTGCGGTGCGCACAGGCGTGGCCCGCCTGCTGATCGTGGCGACTGGCCTCCTCATCGCTGCCATCGCTGTGCCCATCGCGGATCGCCTCGTCACCACGCCAGGCGAGCACGCCGAAGCCGTGGTCCGCTCGTTCGTCGCCGCGGCAGAGTCGGCCAATCTGGGTGCCATGCGCGGCTGCATCGATCGCGCCGGCTCGATTCATTTCGGTGCGACCGAGTCGCCCGGACTGGACTTCGCCGAGATCGACCGCGCGCTGACGAGCCTTTGCGGAAAGCACCGCATCTCGACCAACCGGATCACCTCGCTCGATGCTCGGACGGAGGGTGGACAGGGCATCGTCGACCTGTCGTGCAGCACCGAGACCGCCAGCACAGGCGGCATGGGCGCAGTGCCGACGTCGTGGATCATCGGGGTACGGCAGGTGCCGGATGGCACCTGGGTGATCCACCGTCTGGTCTGGACTCGCGTCTTCCGCGATCGACCGCGCGCGTCGATGTGGTAGCACCGCGCCGGTCCCTAGACTGGCTGCATGGACATCGATCTGCGTAGCGACACCGTGACTCGGCCGACCGCCGCGATGCGACAGGCCATGATGGCTGCACCGCTTGGCGATGATGTGCTCGGCGACGAACCGACGGTCCAGGCGCTTGAGCTCAAGGTTGCCGCGCTGTTGGGCAAGGAAGCCGCGCTCTTCACGCCCAGCGGCACGATGGCGAATCAACTCGCCATTCGCTGCCACACGGAGCATGGCGACGAGATCATCGCTCACGCCGAGAGCCACATCATCCACTACGAGACCGGTTCTCCGGCCGCACTGTCCGGCTGCATGATCCGCCCCCTCACGGGCGCGCGCGGACAGTTCGATGCCGACTCAGTCCGTGCGGCGGTCCGCGGCTCCGACATTCACTCCCCTCGATCACGGCTCTTGGTCCTTGAGAACACGCAGAATCGCGCCGGTGGCACGGTCTGGCCTCTCGACGCCGCACAGCGCGTGGCGACAGCGGCGCAAGAACTTGGTCTCGCCGTCCATCTCGACGGCGCGCGGCTCTTCAATGCGTCCATCGCCGCCGGGTACAGCGCAGCCTCGTTCGCGTCGATCGCCGACACGGTGAGTGTGTGCTTCAGCAAGGGACTGGGTGCGCCTGTGGGCAGCGCGCTCTGCGGTCCCGCGCCGCTCATCGCGCGTGCACGCCGCTTCCGGAAGATGTTTGGTGGTGGCATGCGCCAGAGCGGTCTGCTCGCGGCGGCCTGCATCCATGCGCTCGATCACCACCTCGAGCGGCTCGCCGAGGACCACGCCAACGCGCGCCGCCTCGCCGCCCTGCTCCATGGCATTCCGGGCACGCACCTCGAGCCAGGACCCGATGGCATCGACACCAACATGGTGTTCTTCACCATCGATCCTTCGCTCGGAACGGCAGCCGAGGTCTGCACGCGGATGGCAGCTGCCGGCGTGCGCATGATTCCGATGGGAGCGAACCGGATCCGCGCGGTGACCCACCTCGATGTCGACCGCGCTGCCATCGAGCAGGCCGCGGCGATCGCGCGTTCGCTGCTGACGCGCCGTGCGCCCTAGCATGGATGCATGACCGATCCACGCTTCGACCAACTGGCCGCCATCATCAGCCGTCACTCGTGCGACCTCCAGAAGGGTGAGCATGTCCTCATCGAGGCGTTCGACATTCCCGACGAGATGGTCGTCTCCCTCGTCGAGGCTGTACGCGCGATGGGTGCGCATCCTCATGTGGCTGAGCGCTCGCCTCGAATCATGCGCGCCTTGAACGAGTCCGCCTCCGAGGACCAACTGCGGATGTGGTCCGAGTGCGACCTCTTCCGGATGGAACGCATGCAGGCCTATGTCGGCCTGCGCGGCGGCGCCAACGCCAATGAGATGGCCGGCGTCTCCGACGACCAAACCAAGCGCATCGGAGCTCTGTACGGCAAGCCGGTCCACATGGAGCGGCGCGTCAAGCACACCAAGTGGGTGGTGCTGCGTTGGCCGAGCCCCGGCATGGCTCAGTTGGCCCGCATGAGCACACGCGACTTCGAGGACTTCTACTTCCGCGTCTGCTGCGTGGATTACGCACGCATGGAACGCGCGGTGGCCCCACTCGTCGCGCGAATGAAGTCGACTGACCGTGTCCGGATCAAGGGACCAGGTGACACCGACCTCTCGTTCAGCATCAAGGGCGTCGGCGTCGTCCCATGCTGCGGATCGCGCAACATCCCCGACGGCGAATGCTTCACCGCTCCCGTGCGCGACAGCGTCGAGGGCGTGCTCCAATACAACACTCCCACGATCTACAACGGCACCAGTTTCGCGAATGTGCGCCTGGAGTTCCACAAGGGCCGCATCGAGCGTGCAACCTGCGACGGCGACTCGTCACGCCTGAACGCCATCCTCGATGCCGATGCGGGCGCGCGCTACATCGGCGAATTCGCGCTCGGTTTCAACCCGATGATCCTGCACCCCATGCAGGACATCCTCTTCGACGAGAAAATCGCGGGCAGCTTCCACTTCACGCCAGGCCAGTGCTACGAGGAAACCGAGAACGGCAATCGAAGCCAGGTTCACTGGGATCTCGTGTGCATCCAGCGCCCCGAGTCTGGTGGCGGCACCATCGAATTCGATGGTCAGGTGATTCGCCGAGATGGACTCTTCATCGTCGACGACCTGCTCGGACTCAACCCAGATCGACTCGCCTGATCCCACGCGCCCGATCCATCACCCCGACCCAAGGCCACCCATGCGCCGATCGATCACGATGACCGCCCTGCTCACCTTCGCCATGATCGCTTCGTCAGGCTGCGACGACGGCGCGACCTACAGCACGGCCACGCCGACATCACCTGCCACGCCCAAGGCAACAACTCCAGCAGCCGCAACGCCGCAAGCAGGACAACCGCCCGCCGCTCCCACCGGAAAGCGCCGGTCCAGCAGCGTGCTGGGCAAGGCCCGCGACTCGGCTCTGGATGTGCGCGATCAGATGGAAGCGCGCGACCGCGAGATCCAGAAGCAGATCGACGACATGCAGCCCTAGACGAGCGCGCCTGGCAGAATCACATCGCGGGAGCCGGGGTCGCGCTTGATGGCGCGATCACTTCGCGGGTGCGGGGGTCGCGCCCGGATCGCTCACCACTTCGATCAGCTCGACATCAAAGAAGAGCGTGGCCTTGGGCGGGATCGGGCCGCGACCTTCCGGGCCGTACGCGAGCTGGAACGGAATCACGAGCTTGCGCTTGCCGCCAACCTTCATACTGCCCACGCCCTCGGTCCAGCCCTTGATGACTTGGCCCAATGGGAACTCGGCCGGCTGGCCACGGCTCACTGAGCTGTCGAAGACCTTGCCATCGTTGAAGTAGCCGGTGTAGTGCACCTTGACCTTCGCGGAGGGACCGCTGGGCTGTGCACCAGTTCCCTCGACCAGGTCCACGAACTGCAGGCCGCTCGGCAGAGCCACAAGTTCCTTGTCGCCCGTGTCCTCACCAGGGAAACGGCCTTGTGCGGTGTCGCTCGAGATGGCACCGTCGACAGCGCTCAGTGTGATCGTGTGAATCTTGCCCTTGTGAAACATGCGAACCGTGTAGGTCGGCGGATCCGCCAACTGATCCGAGACGACGCTCATCACCTGACCATTGACTTTGGCGCGAGCCGCAGCGACGGCGCCCTTGACATCCAGTGCCGGCGCGGTGACCTCGCCGCTCGTCGCGTTCACGACGACGCGCTTGATCGTGCCGTTGCCGCCGATGATCACTTCGTACTGCAGAGCGCCAGCGTGATCGTGCACGTCAGCCTCGACGACCATGCCAGGCACTTTCGCAACCGCAAGCTCGATCGCCTTGTCGAACGACACGGCGCAGGCGGCAAGGCGCTGTTCCATCTCGGCCGGATCGACTGGAAGGGCCGAGTAGTCAGGGGCTCCGTCACCGACGGGCACGAGCGAAAGAACGAGGGCAGCGAGCAGCGAAGTCATGTGGGCTCCTTGGTTGGGGCAAGGATCCTAGAGCGGGCTCAAGCGCGGTGCCGAAACGAAAAAGGCGCCCCAGACTCCCCCACGATGGAGTCCGGTGGCGCCCGAAGCGCAGAAGGTCGGGGCCCGTTCGAGGGCGCCGCGCAGGCACGCGAGTGATCGCGCACCAATGAGCCCCCGTTGTCGAAAACCTGCTTCGCTGGAAGTGCGGGGCAGGCGCCCCTGTTCGGGGCCATCCGACGTGCCGCTTTCGCGGCGAGGGCCCTTTCCTTCCAAGCACCTGCAAGGTAGTGCGGACCCTGCGCGGGGCAAGCGAATTTCCTCGCAGCGGTCACCTTTTCCGACCGTTGATTGCGCCCAGGGCGGAATCCGACCGCTCGCGTGCCCCCCCGCGACTCTGCGAGGCGCCCAGCCCCCTGCCGAGCGCCCGAATCAGGCCGCGCGAGGGTCGCGGCAGAGCGTGATGGCCGACTGAAGGCTCTCCATCGGGTCGAGCGCTGGGATGAACTCCTGTCCGATGTACCCGGTGTACCCGGTCGCCGCAATCGCGGCGCAAATGGCCGGGTAGTAGAGCTCCTGTTTGGTGCCGATCTCGTTGCGACCGGGCACTCCGCCAGTGTGATAGTGACCGATCCACTGCGAGTGATCACGGATGGTTCGAATGACATCGCCCTCCATGATTTGCATGTGATAGATGTCGTAGAGCAGCCGGAATCGGTCATCCCCCACGGACTCAGCCAGCCGCACGCCCCACGGGGTGCGGTCGCACATGTAGTCGCGGTGATCGACCTTGGAATTCAGCAGTTCCATCACGACCGTCACGCCTTCCGCCTTGGCTGCGGGCATCAGTCGCCGCAAGCACTCCGCGCAGTTGGCAAGCCCCTCGTCATCGGGCATGCCACGGCGATTGCCGCTGAAGACGATCATCTGCGGAATGCCGGCCTTCGCCACCAGTGGCAAGAGCCGTTCCGACTCCTTGACGATGCGATCGTGCGTCTCGCGACGATTCATGCCTTCGCGGATGGACGTCGGACCGTTTGCGACCGCACACGCCAGGCCCGCGTCATGGACCGTCGGCCATTCGTTCTCGCCCAAGAGTTCGACGCTCCCGTAGCCCATCGCCTTGACCCTGGCGCACAGGTCCTTCAGTTCAAAGCCGCCGTAGCACCAGCGGCAGACCGAGTGTCCGTAGGTCTGACCACTGGACTGACCAGTGAATCCGCCCACGGCGGGTCCCGCCGAGGTGGCCTGGGCGCGCAAGGCCGAGGGCATCCCGGAAGCAAGCGGAGCGAGTGCGGCTGCGGAACCTGCTGAGGCAAGGAAGGTGCGACGGTCCATCGACGCAGGCTAGTGCGGCCTGCACGAGGGCGATCCATGCACCAAAAAGAACAGCGCCCCCGGCAAGCCGAGGGCGCTGTAGAAAAGAGCAGTTGGAGCCATTCCAGCTCGTTGCCGAGCCGGTTTCCACGTGAGTGGACGAGGTACGTTGACGATTGCATCTCCGAGATCGCTCTCGGGGGATGTCTAAGAACATTCCCTTAGAAAGGAGGTGATCCAGCCGCAGGTTCCCCTACGGCTACCTTGTTACGACTTAGTCCCAGTCACTAGCCT
>Ga0194120_10000318_pt1 | contig 89580 bp, 88 predicted proteins | sample TA2MahCa65mmetaG_FD_148642 | JGI IMG/M metagenome (GOLD analysis project Ga0194120, IMG submission 148642) | Freshwater microbial communities from Lake Tanganyika, Tanzania - TA2015019 Mahale Deep Cast 65m | ecosystem: Environmental > Aquatic > Freshwater > Lake | place: Tanzania: Lake... | reverse complement strand
CCACCTGGCCCAACAGTCGCATCGACGAACTACTGCCGTTGGCTACTGCAGTGTAACCCAGTCAAGCTTAGTTGTGTCGTGGTAGGGGTGGACGCATACCTACGTTGCTTCAAATATTCCTCAACACCTTGTTTAGTTGTTTTAGAGAAATATGTTTTACCAGCATACTGCTGTGCCATTAGCTCGTGATAACGTAATTTAGCCTCATTTTCTGCAGTACTTTCGTTGCGTGTTCGTAAGCTAAAACGAGCATACTTTTTTTCTTTAGCCAACCACATACGCATTTGCCAATATTCGCCGCGTTTGTATATGACAGCTTCTTCAAAAATTTGTATTTCGTTCGCTTTAAATGTTTGTTTTTTGAGGGACATCTGAGTTTAAAGTTACTACGATTTTAAGTGGTTGCAGTAATGTGCAACATTCTGTGCAACTTTAAACTCAATGCTTTATAAAATCAACAACTTAAAAATTGCGTGAAAGTTTTGTGTAACTTTTTATTCTATATAAATCAATAGCTTATATCAAAAAAACTACTCCCACTCAATGGTAGCGGGCGGCTTTCCGGAAATATCGTATGTCACTCGCGAGATACCTGATACTTCATTGATAATACGACGTGAAATCAAATCCAGAAACTCATAGGGCAAATGCGCCCAGCGTGCGGTCATGAAATCAATGGTTTCAACTGCACGGATCGCGATCACGTAATCGTATTTACGACCATCCCCCATCACACCCACCGATTTCACCGGTAAAAATACCGCGAAGGCCTGACTGACTTTGTCGTACAAATCATGCCGATACAATTCTTCGATGAAGATTGCATCTGCCTGACGCAGTAAATCCGCATATTGCTTTTTTACTTCCCCCAAAATGCGTACACCTAAACCTGGACCCGGGAAAGGATGACGATAAATCATATCGGCAGGCAGACCTAATTCCAGACCCAATTTACGCACTTCATCTTTAAATAATTCACGCAAAGGCTCGACCAGTTTCAGCTTCATGTCTTCCGGCAAGCCACCGACATTATGATGAGATTTGATCAAATGGGCTTTACCACTCTTGGCGCCGGCTGATTCGATAACATCCGGATAAATGGTGCCTTGTGCCAACCATTTGGCATCGGTCAGTTTGCCGGCTTCTTCGTCAAAAATTTCTACAAATAAGCGACCAATAATTTTACGTTTTTGTTCGGGATCATCGACTCCAGCCAAGGCGGCCATATAACGGGCTTCGGCATCCACACGTATGACCTTAATGCCCATATGCTGAGCGAACATGGCCATTACCTGATCGCCTTCGTTCAAACGCAACAGCCCCGTATCCACAAACACGCAGGTCAGCTGATCACCAATGGCTTTATGCAGTAATGCAGCCACAACAGAAGAATCCACACCACCCGACAAGCCCAGAATCACCTGATCGGTACCGACTTTTTCACGGACTGCGTGGATACTGTCTTCAATAATATTGCTGGAATTCCATAAGGCCTGACACTGGCAAATTTCGAGGACGAAACGACTCAGAATCCGACCACCTTGATGCGTGTGGGTCACTTCCGGATGAAATTGCAGGGCGTAAAAACCACGATCTTCATTCGCCATACCGGCAATCGGTGCCCCTTCAGAACTGGCGATGAGCTTAAAACCAACCGGCACTTCAACCACGCGATCACCGTGACTCATCCAGACATCTAATAAGCCATAACCTTCTGCGGAAGTGTGATCTTCAATATCGCGCAATAAATGCGAGTGGCCATGGGCACGAATCTGCGCATAACCGAATTCGCGATGATTAGAAGATTCAACTTTGCCACCCAGCTGCTCGGCCATGGTTTGCATACCGTAGCAAATACCTAAAACCGGGACGCCCAGTTCAAAAACAACTTGAGGCGCGCGCGGAGTATCACTGCTCGTCACTGTTTCTGGACCACCCGACAAAATAATGCCTTTGGGGCCAAAAGACGTAATCTCCTCAGCGCTACAATCACAGGCATAAATTTCGCAATACACGCCGATTTCACGAATACGTCTCGCAATCAGCTGTGTGTATTGCGAGCCAAAGTCGAGAATCAGAATTTTGTCAGAATGGATATTAGTCGTATGTTGTGAATTCACGCGGTGAACCTTTAAAAAGGAAATTAGGCAAAAGCGGTGTTGATTATGAACAGGCAATCCGGCTTGGGCTGTATTCGCAGCACAAGCCGTGAACAACAGCTCAATTCATATGATAATTCGGTGCTTCTTTGGTAATGGTGACATCATGCACATGACTTTCACGCATACCGGCTGTGGTGACTCGGACAAACTGTGCATTGTCATGCATTTCATCGATAGTCGGATTACCGGTATAGCCCATGCTGGAACGAATGCCGCCCAAGAGCTGGTGGATAATGGCTAACACGCTACCTTTGTAAGGAACACGGCCTTCGATGCCTTCCGGAACCAGTTTCTCAACTAGATCCGTGTCTTCCTGAAAATAGCGGTCACTCGAACCTTGTTGTTGCGCCATAGCCCCTAAAGAGCCCATGCCACGATAGGACTTATAGGAACGCCCCTGAAACAACTCAACTTCGCCAGGCGCTTCTTCGGTACCCGCAAACAAACCACCGAGCATCACCGCGTGTGCGCCAGCTGCCAAAGCTTTGGCAACATCACCTGAATAACGAATACCACCGTCAGCAATCAGTGGCACACCGGTTCCTTTCAGAGCCTGAGCCACATTACTGACTGCAGAAATTTGCGGCACACCGACACCTGCGACAATGCGAGTCGTACAAATAGAACCAGGACCAATCCCTACTTTAACGCCATCAGCGCCTGCCTCAACCAAAGCTTTGGCTGCTGCAGCGGTGGCAATATTGCCGCCGATGACCTGAACTTGCGGGAAATTTTGTTTCACCCAACGGACTTTATCGAGAACACCTTGTGAATGGCCATGCGCCGTGTCCACAATAATAACGTCAACACCGGCAGCCACCAGCGCTTCAACACGCTCTTCAGTACCTGCACCGGTACCAACTGCGGCACCGACACGCAAACGCTCTTGCTCATCTTTACAGGCATGCGGATTGTCTTTGGCTTTTTGAATATCTTTGACCGTAATCATGCCACGCAAGTGGAACTCATCATTCACCACTAACACCTTTTCAATGCGGTGTTTATGTAACAGTTCAATCGCTTCCTTGTGGCTGGCAGACTCATTAACCGTCACCAGACGTTCCTTAGGCGTCATCACCGAAGTGATTTTTTCATCCAGTCGAGTTTCAAAACGTAAATCGCGACTGGTGACAATACCCACCAAGGCTTCACCATCGACAACTGGAACGCCGGAAATATTTTTGGCACGTGTCAGTTCCATGACTTCACGAACCGTAACATCAGGTGAGACAGTAATGGGATCTTTAATCACACCACTTTCGTATTTTTTAACGCGACGGACTTCTCTGGCCTGCTGTTCGGTCGTCATATTTTTATGGATGATACCGATACCACCTTCCTGGGCAATTGCAATCGCCAGACGCGCCTCGGTCACAGTATCCATTGCTGCCGAAATCAGAGGAATGTTGAGGGTAATGGTACGAGTTAATCGGGTGCTTAGATTAACATCCCGCGGCAAAACCGTGGAATGTGCGGGAACTAACAGAACGTCGTCGAACGTGAGCGCCTCTTGAATGATTTGCATGTCACACCTAGCTATACTTAATTAAGCGGTCTATTGTACAACTTAACCGCGATTCCTAAAAATGACTACGAGCAATTTCAAGCAGATGTAGCCAATTTTTCCGCTAAAGCCTGCTCAATAAGCACCAGTTCATGGCTTTTAGGCCGATACAGAAACAATCCCAAGGCGCCTAGGACCAGAAATATATAAAAGGTATTGAATTCATCGCCCAATATTTTCATCACCACCCCGAAACTTGCCACGCTTTCTATCAACAGCAAGCAATAGCAAACGGTTGATAAGTAGCGACGTTCGGCCGGTTTATCACCCGGCATCGTACAATCCAATCGCAATAGCACGTGGCGCAACACATTCGTAAACGGAAATAACACAATCGCCAAGAGATATAAGCAGGTTCTGACCAGGACTCGCTCAGACTCATCCCAAGCCAAATTGTAATTCAGGGCAAACACCTGAAAGAACACAATATATCCAAGCAAAATAAACGCAAACACTAGCCACACCAACCAGTGCCTAACCAAACCCGGATGAACAAAAGACGGTATTTTCATGGCGAACCCTTGCCTAAAAAGCTGTGTTTAGCAATCACCATAAAGGCGACAAAATCGTAAAAACCGTGGATCACCATGGGTGTCAGCAAATTGCGTTCACCACCGAAATCCATCGACATCCCCAAATAAAGACTCATCAAAAACGCCAGAATCGCATACCAGGGTGTAACAGCATGCGCCAAAGCAAATATCAGACTACTGGCCCAAAGCCCTGTTTGCATCCCCCATGCTTGTTCCAATCCAGGCTGAATTAAACCCCGAAATAATAACTCTTCAGAAAAGCCAGCAATGGCTGCCAAGACCAGCAAATCACTCCAATGCCGATCGCGTAAATACACACCTAAAGTTTCTTTTAACAAACTTCGAATCTCGACTAAGGCTTGGTAAGGCATAGCCTGGATTGCAAAAAACAATATCAGCAAGGGCAGGGTTGCTACACCCCCATACCAAAGTGCTGTCTCGCTAAAAAACAGCTCCGCAAAGGGATCAACTGCAAACAGCCAGCCTAAAACACTCGCTGTAACCGCCAGCGAGGCTTCAAAATAACAGGCCATTTTAAAAAAACGCAGGCCACTGTCTGGTAATTTGGACATGAGAAAAAAATTCGAAAACCGTTTTCAGAAAAGCTAAAGTAGAATTGTATCCTCTGTGGACCAGGAGCCCAAATGCTTTGCTATATCTATAAAAGTCAGAAAAAAGAAGAGCTATACGTCTATTTGAACACACAAGACGACTTTAGCAGCTTGCCAGACGATTTGATTCGTCAATTGGGCAAATTAAGTTTTGTCATGGAACTGGAACTCACTCCAGATAAAAAACTGGCGCGCGAAAATGCCGAAAAAGTCATTTTTGCGCTGCAAAGCCGCGGTTTCTTTATTCAAATGCCACCGACTATCATGCCTTTAGGCCCGCAAGTTGCCAAGACCCACATACACTGAACGTATGCTAGACCTCAATCCATGCTAACATTGAGACTTACGCAATAGCGCTTGTTATTTAAACTGGACATATTTAGGCATGGCAGACAATTCATTCGACTTTGAAGCCTCAAAATCCAAAGGCATACTCTGGGGTTTCGCAACCCTGTTAGGCATTGTAGCAGTGGTCATGCTGGTGCTGGGCGAATGGTGGAGCCGGGAGCCTGAACAGTTTAATGTTCAGAATGAAGCCGTTGAACGTATGAACGTAACGGGTACAGATGAAATGCCGATTGGTTATGTGTATGCCAATACTCTGGCGCACATTGCGGACATTATCTTATTTAAACCAGGTGGATACTTATCCAATGACGTAGCACCACCAGGCTTGTTCTGCGATAACATTCAAAGCTTTGAATACGGCGCTCTGGTTATGTTACGCGATGGCACGACTGCCTTACGTAACCACTTTGCGCGCGACCAGTCACAATCCGCAGAAGATCCTGATTTAGCAAAAGCGGAGCCTTATTTTTACTACGAACGTAATTCATGGGCTTTGCCATCAACAGAATCCGAATATATTAAAGGGGTAGAGGCGCTTCACGCCTACATGACCCGCTTACAACACCCGACCTCAACCTCCAAACCGGCCCAGTTCCACTCGCGTGCGGATAACTTGTGGCAATACACCGAGGTTGTGATTAAGCGTCTGGGTGGTTTGTCGACACGTTTAGCGGCCAGTACTGATAAATTCTCGGGTGCTTCGCACGGTGACCCGTCCAATCCTATCGATATTAATATGCCAACCATTGGCAAAACCCCTTGGATGGAAATCGATAACGTTTTCTATGAAGCGCGTGGTTCAAGCTGGGCATTACTGCATATTCTTAAAGCCATTAAACATGATTTCTCTGACATTCTGCTCGACAAACGGGCCATGAATACTTTGGATATTATGATTCAATCTTTAGAGAATGCTTTAACACCGACATTAAGTCCTGTGGTACTAAACGGCGACGGTTTCGGCCTGTTTGCCAACTACTCTTTGGCCATGGCCAACTATATTGCCCGTGCCAACGCGGCAGCGCTGGACTTACGGGACGTTATGAACAGAGGCTAGTACCAGCTATGCAACATGATCAACTCAACGAAAATCTGAAACGCATAGAGACATGGAAACGTATCATTTTCATGTTGATTTATGCGTTGATAGACAGTATGGTCAGATTAATGCTGTGGCTGGTTGTTCTCTTACAAACTGCTTCGGTTTTGCTGACAGGCAATTCAAATATCAATCTGCTGGAATTTGGCCGTAGTTTGTCGACTTACCATTACCACATTTTGCTGTTTTTAACCTTTAGCACCGAAAAACTGCCGTTTCCTTTTTCAGACTGGAACGTGTCCGCAGAATTCGAAGTGATAAAAAAAGACTAGGCAGTTTAATCAAAATGCAACTGATCGTAGGGCAGATCAGGCTGACGCCCCTCAATCAGGGCCGAAAGAAAACCCCAAAATACTTCTGCTGACGGCGGACAGCCTGGCAAGAAGTAATCGACTTTGACGACCTCATGTATCGGTCGCACTTTATCTAACAATAAAGGCAGTTCGGGATCATTGGGAATTTGCGGGTTTTCCACACCAATCCCATCCCGATAGGCTTCCAGCAAACAATCTTCCAGAGATACAGCATTACGCATGGCTGGCAAACCGCCATTTAAAGCACAGGCACCTACGGCGACTAACACTTTGCAGTTACGCCGAAATTCACGTAAGACATGTACGTTTTCCGAATTACAGACCCCACCTTCAATCAAACCAATATCACAAGGACCGCAATGCTCGATATCGGTTAGGGGCGAGCGATCAAACTCAACCACGTCTGCCAAAACTGCAATTCTTTCGTCTATATCCAGAAACGACATATGACAACCAAAACAGCCGGCCAAAGAGGTGGTTGCTATCCGAAGTTTATTGGCCATGATCGTGCTCCAGACTAACTTCGCTGATGGGTTGATGATCAAAAAGCCGCTGCCCGATTGGCACATGGTAAGCCGTGTTTCTAATCAAAATCGCTCCAGTTGGACAAACATGGGCTGCCGCGTCATCAACGGTGAGTTGAGTGTCCTTAAGTAAACCACTTTCGGAATTGACGATCAGATGTTTATGAATACCGCGCCCACTGATGCCGAATACATTTTTGCCATCTTTTTCCCGACTGGCCCTGACACACAGGTTACAAAAAATACAGCGATTATGATCCAGCACAATGTCAGGATGAGAAGCATCCAGTGCTCGTTGAGGGTAAAACTGCGGAAAATGGTTATCGTGCATCTTGAGTTCATAAGCCACAGCCTGCAATTGACATTGGCCAGTTTTCTCACAAGACGGACAAAAATGATTGCCTTCAACGAAAAGCAACTGCGTAATATGGCGACGATCTTGCTGTAACTCTGCGCTTTGACTAATGACTTGTTGGCCATCTGCCGCCGGAAATGTGCAGGCAGAACAGACTCGACCATTGACTTTGACCGAACACAGTTTACAACTCCCATGCGGCGTATAACCTGGTTTATGACATAGATGCGGGATGTAAATCCCTGCCGCAGTGGCTGCTTCCATGATGGTTTGCCCGGGCTCAAACCCCACTACTTGGCCATCGATTGTTAAATTTGCCATCACTCCTCCACCTGTTGCAAATGTGCAGCGGCATCATTACGACCGGCCATTTGACGCGCCACTTGCAAAGCCGCATCCAGATCAAAACCAGGTTCATAACTGATTTTTTTAAGCTGTTGTTGATACAACTCAGGATAGCGCTCTAAAGTTGTCAGCACCGGATTAGCCGCAGTTTGTCCCAAGCCACAGTGACTGTATTGACGCAACAGCCCGGCAATCCTCTCTAATTCCACCACATCGCCTGCCGAACCATGCCCCAAGACTATTTTGTCTAATTGCTTTTGCAACAAGCTTGTTCCGACTCGGCAGGGCGTGCAAAAACCACAGCTCTCGTGAGCAAAAAAGTCAGTGAAATTTTTAACAATCTGAAAAATACTGCGGCTGTTATTAAACACAATAAACGAACCACCAGTAGCCAAATCTTCATAGGCCAACAGCCTGTGACTTTCCTCGATGGTGATAAAGGTACCCGATGGACCACCCACTTGTACGCCTAACACATCTTCTGCACCACAATCCTTGAGTATTTGCGCAATACTGACACCGAAAGGATATTCATAAAGCCCAGGACGCGCGCAATCACCGCTGATACTGAGGATTTTGCTACCGGCAGATTGCGAAGTTCCTAGAGCAGCAAAGCTTTCCGGCCCATATGCGGCAATAGCTGCAGCCGCCATAAAGGTTTCAACATTATTGACCACAGTGGGTTGATTCAGATAACCACTGGTGACCGGGTAGGGCGGTCGATTACGCGGGATTCCCGGCTTACCCTCCAAGGATTCAATTAACGCCGATTCTTCCCCGCAAATATAGGCACCCGCACCGAGACGGATTTCAATCTCAAAATTGACTCCATGACCCAGAATATTGGCTCCCAACAATCCCTGCTGACGCCGACTGGCTAAAACATTCTGCAAGTCTTGCAGTAAAAATGCATATTCACCGCGTAAATACAAAAAACCTTGCGTAGCGCCGATGATGGCTGCACACAGCGTCATGCCTTCAAATACCTGATGGGCATAGCGATTCAATAAAACCCTGTCTTTAAAGGTGCCAGGCTCACCCTCATCTGCATTGCAAACCACATAACGTTGCGCTGATACTGTTTCGGCACAAAATCGCCATTTCAGAGCCGTTTTAAAACCAGCGCCCCCTCGACCCCGCAAACCTGATGCTTCAATACCTGTCAAAGTTTCGGCCAGACCGCGTTGCCAGGCAACTTGTAAGCCCTGACCCATCGCAATTGGCTGCGAAAGTAAGAAGTCTTGGCGTTGAATATTATCAGCCACCCAAAACCATGCTGACGGCCACTGGCTAACTGGCAAATTCTGCTCGATCAGCACAGCCATTTGGTCTATTTTATCGACAGTGAGTCGGGTAATCGCTTGACCATTCACCAACGCTGCCGGACCTTGATCACAAAGCCCAGTACACGATGTAAGCCCCACACTTAGTTTCCCATCTTCACGCAGATGACCCGGTAATACTTGCAAACGTTGGCACAAATACTCGACCAAGTCTTTTTGACCCGACATATGATCAGTGATCGAATCACTGATCAGAATTTCATAAGACCCTTGTGGTTTAAGATGTAAAAAGCTGTAGAATTCGATAACCGCAATAATTTGGGTACGCGGTAAATGTAAAGCCTCTGCAAACCGTTCGATACATTCAAGCGGAATGTAATGGAAATGCCCCTGACATTTTCTCAGTGCCTCTATGAGTCTGACCGGTTGATACTCTATTTCTGACAGAACTGACTGTATGAATTTTTGCATCGCATCATTGCCATTAAGCTGATAACCCTATGACTACCTTTAAACCTGCAACAACTTTTGATAGCCAGCCGCTAGCATTATGGCTAAGTATCTTGCAGGAACAAGCAAAACTTTTACATAGTATTCAAAAAAACCTGCCTGCCCAAGCCGCTCAGGCCATTAAACAATGCGTGGTCTCGGAGAAACAACTGATTCTTTATGTTGAATCGGCTAGCTGGGCATCGCAGTTGCGTTTCTTGCAGGACAAGATTATGGCAGGCTTAATTGAAAGTGGTGTGACACAAGTCAAAGGATTGCAGATCAAACTGCTTGCAAACCGACAAACCACAGTGAAAAAACGCTCTCCCCAATTGCCTTCTGAAGCAATATTGGAGCATTTAAAAACGGCCTATGCAGGGAATTCGGAAGATGTTTTGGGACTTGCCTTAGGCAATTTGACGCTGACATTAGCAAAACGCCAATCAGCTAAAAGCTGATGGCGTTGTTTTTGAGATTATGCGGCTGGTACTGGAGTTTGTGCCGAACGCATGAAAGAAATAGGGGATTGTTCACCCTCTTCAAAGCTGACTTTTTCCCAAGCCTCCGGATCATTCAGCAAGGCTAATAACAATTTGTTGTTTAAGGCGTGCCCCGATTTAAAACCTTGATATTCGCCGATCAAACTGTGGCCCAGCAAGTATAAGTCACCGATAGCATCCAGAATTTTGTGTTTAACGAACTCATCTGCATAACGCAAACCGTCTTCGTTGAGGATTTTATCGTCATCCACCACAATCGCATTATCCAAACTACCACCCAATGCAAGATTGTTGTCGCGCAGGAATTCAATATCTTTCATGAAACCAAAGGTACGGGCGCGACTGACTTCTTTGACAAAAGTAGTCGAGGAAAAATCCATGACTGCGGTTTTAAGATGCTCAGAAAAAGCAGGGTGTTCAAAATCGATGGTGAAGGTTACTTTAAAGCCTTCAAAAGGCATAAAAGCCGCCCATTTATCGCCCTCTTCAACTCTGACAGGGCGTTTAATACGAATGTAATACTTGGGTGCATCCTGCTCGACAACGCCAGCAGATTGCAGCAAGAAAACAAAAGGCCCGGCTGAACCATCCATGATGGGTACTTCAGCTGCGCTCACATCAATAATCGCATTATCAATGCCCAAGCCAGCCATAGCCGATAATAAATGTTCGACCGTGGAAACCTTGACACCTTCACGTACTAGCGTGGTCGAGAGTTTGGTTTCCCCCACATTCTCAGGCCGCGCCTGAATCAGTACTGGCTCATCTAAATCAACACGCCTAAAACTAATGCCGGTATTGGGAGCCGATGGATGTAAGGTCAGATAGACTTTGTCACCGGTATGCAAACCAACGCCAGTTGCTCTGATGGTGTTTTTTAAGGTTCTTTGTTTAATCATGAATCTAAAGAAATAACAAAAGCATAGGGGGAGTCTATCACAAAAACCGTGATAGCTCCCCCTCTACTGACAGTTGCTCAGTTTACTGTAGTCCGATTAATCGGCTTGACGTCTCAGAAACGCAGGTACATCTAAGTACTCTAAATCCGCGTCGGTTCTAGGCTGAGCACCAAAACGGCTTTCACGAACTGATTCTTGTCTTTGTTGACGAATCACAGTGGGTTTTTCCAACTGGTCATAATTGATTTCACCAGCAGCTACTTTTTTGACCAGATTAATAGGTGAATTGGCTCTGGTTTTATCACCCATGCCGGTAGCCACAACGGTTACCTTGATTTCGTTACCCATATTGGGGTTAACCGCCATACCAATTTTGATATCCGCTTCATCTGACGCGAAAGCGTGCATGATGCTACCGATTTCATCAAATTCATTCAGACCCAGATCACCATTAGAAGTGACATTCACCAAAATGCCACGGGCACCTTGCAGATTGATGTCTTCCAACAATGGGCAAGCAATCGCTTTTTCTGCTGCCAGACGCGCACGATTCTCACCACTCGCAACACCAGTACCCATGATCGCGCTACCCATATTAGACATCACAGTTCTGACGTCGGCAAAGTCAACGTTCATCAAACCTGGGTGGGTAATTAATTCTGTAATACCTTGTACTGCATCTAACAATACATCATTGGCAAGACGGAAAGATTCCATCAAAGAACGGTTGTTACCTAAGGTAGGCAACAATTTTTGATTGGGAATCACGATTAAAGAATCAACCAGTTTTTCCAGTTCTTTAAGACCTGCTTCAGCCACAGCTCTTTTCTTAACCCCTTCAAATTCAAAAGGTTTTGAAACAACTGCCACGGTCAGCACACCCATTTCTTTGGCCACTTCTGCAAACACGTTGATGGCACCGGTACCGGTTCCGCCGCCCATACCCGCAGTCAGAAACACCATATCCGCACCATCAATCACTTCACGCACACGGTCACGATTCTCTTCAGCCGCTGCACGACCTACTTCAGGACGGGTGCCTGCACCCAACCCCTTAGTCAGCTCCACACCAAGCTGCACGATAGTGTCGACATTCATTTGACGCAATGCTTGTGCATCGGTATTGGCACAGATAAATTGCACACCATCAATACCAATGTTGACCATATGATTGACGGCATTACCGCCGCCGCCGCCAACACCAATTACTTTGATATTGGCATTACCGCTGTTATCCATTAATTCAAATTTCATAAACACACTCCAATTATTGATCTAGAAATTACCTTGAAACCAACTTTTAATTTTTGAGAAAAGGTCTCCCCTGTCCTCGTTAATCCCCATACCGCGCCCGTAATGATCCTTGCCATACATTAATAAACCTACAGCCGTAGAATAAATCGGTGATTGCGCTACATCAGTCAGACCGGATACATGCAATGGCACGCCCATGCGCACCGGCATGTGGAATATCTCTTCCGCCAGTTCAATCAAGCCTTTGACTTGTGAACTACCACCGGTAATGACCATGCCGGCAGCGATCAGATCTTCATAACCACTTCTTCTTAATTCTGCTTGTACTAGCAACATCAATTCTTCATAACGTGGCTCGACAATTTCGGCCAGGTTTTGTGCGGAAATTTTGCGAGGTTCGCGGTCGCCTATGCTAGGCACATCGATTATCTGACTCGCATCAGCGAGTTGCGTTAGCGCACAGGCATAACGACGTTTGATGTCTTCGGCATTTTTAGTCGGTGTACGTAAAGCCACAGCTATATCGTTAGTAACTTGATCGCCGGCAATCGGTATGACCGCAGTATGTTTAATTGCGCCTTCTGAGAAAATCGCTAAATCGGTCGTCCCACCACCGATATCGATTAAACACACCCCTAAATCTTTTTCATCATCGGTCAGTACCGCAGAACATGAAGCCAGCTGTTCCAAAACGATGTCATCCACATCCAGGCCGCAGCGACGGATACACTTCACAATATTTTGTTCAGCACTCACGCTACTTGTGACCATATGCACTTTGGCTTCCAGTCGAATACCCGACATCCCGATGGGCTCTTTAATGCCTTCTTGCTGATCAATCACGAATTCTTGCGGCAAGATATGCAGAATTTTTTGATCCGCGGGTATCGCAACGGCTCTAGCTGAATCGATGACCCGATCGATATCATGTTGGGTGACTTCTTTTTCCTTGATGGCGACGATGCCATGAGAATTCAGACTTTTGATATGACTGCCGGCAATTCCCGCAAATACTGATTTAATCTGGCAACCTGCCATCAGTTCAGCCTCTTCAACCGCACGTTGAATGGAATGCACTGTGGACTCGAGGTTGACCACTATGCCTCGCTTCAAACCTTTGGACGGTGCTGTGCCAATACCGATGATTTCAATTTCATCGCCACCTCGGTATTCGCCCACAATCGCAGCGACTTTCGTCGTTCCGATGTCTAGGCCAACTAATAAATTTCGATCTGTTTTCTTCGCCATAATAGTGCTCGATAAACGTTAAGTTCAGGTTTTAGTATTTGCTATGATGGCGCGCCAATCGATAGCGGTATCCGGTTTCCAGGTAATCGCAAAACCATTGGGATAACGGGTATCAACGCTGGCAATGGCATTAATCGCCTGCTCACCCAGAAAATCCATAGTTTTCAGAAATCTCTGCATATTCTCCAGCGGCGCCTTACGGCCCAATTGCATTTCCATGCCATTGACCAGTTTGATCCGCCATGAGCGACGCTCATTGACATGAAACTCCGCCATTTGCATCGACTTATCCTTGAGTACGATGTATATCCCCTTCATGACTTCTAATAATTTCTTTTCCTGCCCTTCCGGTCCAGTGACCAAAGGCAGATTTTTGAAATCTTCAATATTGTCAGGAATCAGTAAATCGCCTTGATTATTCAACAAGGCCTTTTCACCCCAACGTACGACGGGTTTATGTTCTACAACCCGAATATAAACCGCATCCGGCCAGACCCGCTTCACATCAACTTGCTCCACTAAGGACAACTGGCTGATGGAATCATGCACTGCCCGCATATCCGCCTGATAGAACCCACGTTTCATTTCAGCGGCAATCAAATCTTTTAGTCGGTCTTTATTAATGTATTGGAAAGCGCCTTCCACTTTCACATAACGGATTGGCTTATTAATGGCGAAGTGACTATTGACGTAAGCCCAGCCACCTGCGAGCAACATCACCAATAAAACCACCAGAAATATGACGCTGTTACGGGTTTGCATCAGTCATTCACACTGGTTTCCAAAATACGCCATACCAATTCATCAAACTCAATTCCCGCTGCCCGAGCCGCCATCGGTACCAGACTGTGATCAGTCATACCTGGCACCGTATTCACTTCAATCAATTGCGCTTGATCTTGGTTATCGATAAATACATCAACCCGCGCCCAACCTTTTACTTGCAAACCTTCACACGCTCTGACCGCCAGGGCTTGGAGCTGTTGCTCACGCTCAGCATCCAGACCGCAAGGACAATGGTATCGGGTGGTGTTAGCCTGATATTTCGCTTCAAAGTCATAAAACACATGCGGGGTTTCCAGACGAATCGCCGGCAAGGCTTCACCATCCAAAACCGCTACGGTATATTCAGAACCGGTCACCCATTGCTCCGCATAGACATCGCAGTTAAATTGTTTGGCCAATGCGTAAGCTTGCAGTAATTCTTCACGACTATTGGCTTTGCTCATGCCAATACTGGATCCTTCTTGAGCCGGTTTCACGATTACCGGAAACCCAAGCGCGGTAATACACAAATCCACATCGGCCAATTCTCTGAGCACAAACCAACGAGGGGTAGGCAAACCCAAACCCTGCCAACATAATTTGGTGCGCAATTTGTCCATGCTTAAAGCCGAAGCCAGCACGCCTGAACCGGTATAAGGCAAACCCAAAACCTGTAAAACGGCTTGTAAGACGCCGTCTTCACCACCACGACCATGAATGATGTTAAACACCCGATCAAACTGGCCTTGGGACAGAGCATCAATCGGACTTGCAGTGACATCGATAGCCACGGCATCAATGCCTTGGTTTCTTAAAGCGGCAAAAACTGCCTGGCCACTGCGCAATGACACTTCACGTTCTGCAGCAGTCCCGCCCATTAACACGGCCACTTTGCCAAAATCTGCTGCCCGTTCGACCTTTAAAGGTTTCATGCCTCATCTCCTACGCGACAGACCTCAGTCTGCAATTCGATTCCAAATTGCTGTTTTACTTGCTGCTGAATGTGATCTATCAGTTTTTCAATATCCAAAGCAGTCGCATTGCCTTGGTTTTCAATAAAATTAGCGTGTTTTTCTGATACAACAGCCCCACCCACTCGATAACCTTTTAAGCCACAGGCTTCTATTAGTCTGGCGGCATAATCCCCTTGCGGATTTTTAAATACAGAACCGCAAGTCGGTTTATTCGTTGGCTGGCTGTTATTGCGTTTTTCCAACAGCGCCTTAATGTGCAACAAACTGGCTTCGCTATCGCCTTTGTTTAATACTAATTGTGTCGACAAAAACCATTCATCTGCCAAGCCTTTCACAGAACGATAGGCAACTTCAAACTGCTGTTTGTCACGAATCTGCACTTCACCCTGGCTATTGATCATTTCAACCTGATCGACGATGCCCCAGGTTTCTCCACCAAAAGCGCCTGCATTCATTCTTAACGCTCCGCCCATAGTGCCGGGAATACCCGCCAGAAACTCAGCTCCCGCCAGCCCCAGATCGGCACAAAAGCGGGCTACATGTGGGCATGGCACGCCGGCTTCCACATAAACGCGATTGCCATCCAATAAATACATCTCTTTTAAACGACTACGAGTATTAATGACGGTGCCCCGCACCCCCCCATCTCTGACCAATAAATTACTTCCCAAACCCATCCAGTAAATCGGCTCACCCGCCGGTAGACTGGGAATGAAGGCAATGAGATCCGCTTTGTTTTCCGGTATGTACATACGCTCAGCAGGTCCACCTACCCGCCAACTGGTATATTTGGATAAGGGCTCTTCATTGAGCAACACCCCTTTTAGTTCTGTACTAGCCATGAGCCAAAGCTTCCTTGAGCTTGGTCGGTAGTTCGGCCGCAATCTGTCCGACATTGCCTGCACCCATGGTCAAAATCACATCCTCTTTCTGGACTATGCTGGCCAAAATTCCGACCAAATCGTCTCGGTCTTGCACGAAAACCGGATCGACCTGGCCGCGTATGCGAATCGAGCGACTGAGGGCTTTGCCATCCGCACCGGCAATAGGCGCTTCACCGGCTGCATAGATATCCAGCAAAATCAATACATCTACCCCGGACAATACCGCCACGAAGTCTTCATACAAATCACGGGTACGGGTATAACGATGCGGTTGAAACACCACTACTTTGCGACGGGTAGGCCAGGCTTGACGTAATGCTTCCAAAGTGGCTGCCAGTTCACGTGGATGATGGCCATAATCATCCACCAGGGTCAGCTTGCCACCTTGATATTCCAGATCACCATTGATTTGGAAGCGTCGACCTACTCCTTTGAATTCCGACAAGGCCTTGATAATCGCTTGATCTTCAACGCCTAGGGTGGTCGCAATCGTTATGGCAGCCAAAGCATTCAACATGTTGTGCCAGCCAGGTAAATTAAGTGTGACTTGTAACTCCGGCAATCCACCCCAACGCAGAACTGTGAAATGAGTTCTTAAGCCATCCTGAACAATATTAATGGCCCGAACATCGGCCGCTTCGTTAACCCCATAGGTTTTAACCGGCTTAGAAATATCAGCCAGAATTTCTTGCACACCCAGATCATCGCTGCAAAGCACCGCTAATCCATAGAATGGCAATTGATGTAAAAACTTAATAAACGTTTCTTTTAGGCGACCATAACTACCGCCATAAGTTTCCATATGGTCTTGATCAATATTGGTCACCACAGCCATCATCGGTTGCAGGTATAAAAATGAGGCATCGCTTTCATCGGCTTCTGCGACCAAATACTTGCCCAACCCCAATTTAGCGTTACTGCCGGCACTATTGAGTCGCCCACCAATGACAAAAGTGGGATCTAGGCCACCCTCTGCCAACATCATGGTAGTCAAACTGGTGGTCGTGGTTTTGCCATGGGTGCCCGCAACCGCAATCCCGAATCGGAAACGCATTAGTTCGGCCAGCATCTCAGCGCGTGGAATAACAGGAATTCGTTTTTCATAGGCAATCATGACTTCAGGATTGCTGCGATCAACCGCACTTGAAGTCACCACGACGTCAACGTCTTCGACATTTTCAGCCTGATGACCGAAATACACCTTAACACCCAAGGCTATTAAGCGATCGGTCACACTTGAGGACTTGATGTCTGAGCCTGATACACGGTAGCCCAGATTCGATAATACTTCGGCAATACCACTCATACCGGTACCACCCACACCCACGAAGTGGATTTTGTCGATATCACCTAGGGCCTGTTGCACCATATGGTTATTGGGTCGGTTCATGCTGCCACCTCTAAACAAATATCAGCCACGGACTGTGTGGCTTGTGGCAAAGCCAGACTCAAAGCAGCTTCACGCATACGGTGGCGCTTAGGCAATACCTCCAAAATAATTTCACGCAGTTTTTCTGGCGACAACTGAGTTTGGGGCAAGATAACGGCAGCATTCGCATCGGCTAGATAGCGGGCGTTAGCGGTTTGATGATCATCAATTGCGTTTTGTAAAGGCACTAAAATGGCTGGCAAACCAAATACTGCGATCTCACTGATGGTCATCGCACCCGAACGACAGATGATCAAATCGGCCCAGGCATAGGCTGAGGCCATATCTTCAATAAAGGCCTGTACCTCGGCTGCTTGCGCTAATTGCTGATAATGATCGGCTACTTCAGCTTGCATCACTGCACCGGTTTGATGGCGAATTTCTACATCAGGCAATCCGGCTAAGGCTGCGGGGACATTTTCATTCAATACTTTGGCACCCTGACTGCCACCAATCACCAGAATTCTGAGTGTTTGATCGTTGATCGGTCTTGCTTGAGCGGCTTCAGCGATTAATGCGGCTCGCAAGGGATTACCCACGGTTTTGGCCTTGACTGCAGCTGGAAAACTGTCTGGAAACGCCTGCAACACCTGCCGGGCCGCCAATTTGACTAACCAGCGATTCGTTGTGCCGGGCACACGATTTTGCTCATGGACAATCAAAGGAATACCCAAGTAGCGAGCCATCAGACCACCCGGTCCAGCCACAAAGCCTCCCATGCCTAGCACTAGATCAGGACGACGTTGCTTGAGTATGCGTCGAGCTTGTAAACACGCCTGGATTAACTTGAAACCTGCTTTGAGCTTGGACAACAAGCCTTTACCACGGATGCCTTCTACGGTCATCCAGTCGATTTCTATTTGATTCGCAGGCACAACACGCGCTTCTAAGCCCTTTTGTGTGCCCATCCAACTCACTTGCCAGCCGCTGGCTTGCAGATTTTGCGCTACTGCCAGAGCAGGAAAAACGTGTCCACCAGTGCCACCTGCCATAATTACAATACGCTGGCTCATAGCTTAACTCCTGGCACAGGTCGAGTCGTCCCTGCGTTCAATTCGTATTGAATCCTAAACAATAAAGCCATCGCACCGCACATGACGATCATACTGCCGCCACCGTAACTCATCAGTGGTAAAGTGAGCCCTTTGGTCGGCAACATACCCATGTTGACGCCCATATTGACGAATGACTGAAATCCAAACCAAATCCCCAGTCCATAGGCGACTAGGGCTGAAAACTGCTGCTCACGTTTTTCGGCTTCAGCACCAATAATGAACGCTCTATAAATCAAGGTGGTAAATAAACCGATGACGCCGATAACACCCAGCAAGCCAAGTTCTTCACCTAACACCGAAAACAAAAAGTCAGTATGGGCTTCTGGTAGATAAAACAGTTTTTGTATACCGTTCCCCAAACCGACGCCAAAAAACTCTCCTCGACCGAAGGAAATCAACGCTTGAGTAAGCTGAAAGCCCGTGTTCCTTGCATCTGCCCAAGGATCACGAAAACTTAATACTCGGGCTAAGCGATAGGGTGAGACATAGACCAGCACAACGGCTAAGGCAGTGAGTATGCCTAGTAACACGATGAATTGTGACAAGCGTGCACCGCCTAAAAACATCATGCCCATGGCAATAATCAGTATCACGACAGCAGATCCAAAATCCGGTTCCATCAGTAATAAGAGACATGCAACCGAAAACAACATTAAGGGTTTAACTAACCCGATCGCCGAACGACGAACATGATTGCCATGGCGGGTGATATAACCGGCCATATAGACAACCGCAATCAGTTTAACTACTTCTGATACCTGAATACGCATCCCTAATAATGAGATCCAGCGAATACTACCGTTGACCCGAATCCCAACACCGGGAACCAAAACCACCAATAATAAAACTAAGCCCGCAATAAACAGGGGTTGGCCATAACGCTGCCAAGTCGACATGGGTACTTGCAAAATACCTGCGGCAAACAACAAGCCCAATAAGATGTGTAGTAATTGTTTGAACGGATAATGTGATATGTCATTGGCCATTTTTACACCCAAGTGCAACGAGGCTGACACCACCATCAAGAAACCTAATATCAGCAAGCCAAAACAAGACAGCATCAACAAGCCATCGACCTGGGTTCTGGGTACGGATTTTAAAACGGCTTTAGGACTCAGCATGCCAGCAACTCCATCACCGCTTCAGAGAATTTGTTGCCTCTATCAGCATAGCTTTTGTATTGATCCAGGCTGGCACATGCTGGTGACAACAAGACTGTTTCACCGGTTTGTGCCTGTTGAGCCGCAATCGCGACGGCTTCACGCATATTGCTCGCGTAAAATACCGGCACATAGGACTCAACCGCATGACTGATTAAATCAGCGTCCTTACCCATCACAACAACCGATTGACATTTAGCCTGGACGATGGGAGCTAACTCCGCCATATCCGCACCTTTGGCATCACCCCCGGCCAGTAACACTACTTTGTGTTGATAACCCTGTAAGGCTGCGACAGTTGCGCCGATATTGGTTGCTTTTGAATCATTAACCCAAGTGACGCCCTTAATTTGCGCCACCTTTTGCATACGATGCGGTAAACCTTTGAATGTTTTCAGGGCATTACACATCGCAGCTAAGTCCAAGCCCACGGCGTACCCTAAAGCCAAAGCCGCCAGTGCATTCGCAATATTATGGCTACCCTCCAAAGGTAATTCGCTGGCCAGCATAAGAGCTTGATCCTCAAACATTAACGAGGCATCTGGCTTATTCTCTAAATAAAAATCAGCTGGTTTTTGTATAGAAAACCGCAAGTGACGACGCCCTGGTAGGGCCATAGCAGCCACCCACTCATCATCGACATTTAAGACGACGGCACCGTCGCCTCTGAAGATCCGTTGTTTTTCTTCTGCATAAGCCGCCATTCCATCATGTCTGTCCAAATGATCAGGGGTGACGTTTAAAACGGTCGATGCTGCCGCATTCAATGCTGAAGTTCTTTCTAACTGAAAACTCGACAATTCGAGCACATATAACTCTGCATCTTGTTGCAATAAATTCAGAGCAGGTGTGCCCAAATTACCGCCAATCGCAGTTTTAACACCTGCGGCTTTGCCCAGATCACCCATCATAGTGGTGACAGTACTTTTGCCGTTGGAACCGGTAATTGCAATAATCGGCTTGTCTGTCGCACAGGCAAATAAGTCAATATCACTCATAATACGGATACCCGAGACCAGCGCCTGTTGCAACATCGGTTCCTGTAAAGAGACCCCCGGACTGACAATCAAATGAGTTGCTACATTAAAAGCCGCTTGAGTAAATGCACCACAAAATAAAGCCACATCCGGCATGTGCTGACGAAAGCTTTCCAATAAGGGTGGATTTTTACGACTATCAATCACAGCAAACCTAATTGGCGTTTCCAGCAAAAATTGCGCAACCGAATAACCTGTCTCACCTAAGCCGACAATCAACACGCGCGCATCTTCCGGCTTTAAACCGAATTTTGCTTCCAGATTGTTAAGTAGGCTTTGCTGATTCATTGCTTATCTCAGCTTTAATGTAGACAGGCCAATTAAGACCAACACTACCGAAATGATCCAGAAACGCACGATAACGCGTGGCTCTGGCCAGCCTTTTAATTCAAAATGATGATGGATAGGTGCCATCAGAAACACTCTTTTCTTGCGGGTTTTGTAGGAAGCAACCTGAATAATCACCGAAATGGTTTCCATGACAAAAATGCCACCCATAATCACCAAGACGACTTCTTGTCTTACCAAGACCGCCACCACACCTAAGGCAGCACCCAAAGCCAAAGCACCTACATCCCCCATGAACACCATGGCTGGGTAGGCGTTGAACCACAGAAAACCTAATCCAGATCCCACTAATGCAGCGCAAAACACCATCAGTTCACCGGATTTTGGTAAATGGGGAATCTGCAAATATTGGGCAAAATTACTATGGCCAGAGAGGTAGGCAAATATCGCTAAAGCGGCTGCAATCATCACGGTGGGCATGATTGCCAGACCATCAAGACCGTCTGTCAAATTGACTGCGTTACTTGAACCTACAATCACGAAGTAGGTCAACACCACATAACCCCAACCCATTTCAAGGGTGATGTTTTTGAAGAATGGAAAAATCAGTTGGGTTTCAGCCGCCACTTGAGCAGTATTGTAAAGATATAGCGCAGCCCCCAAGGCCACCACTGACTGCCAGAAATACTTGGCTTTGGCTGAAAGCCCATCACTGTTACCCAGCAAGACTTTTCTATAATCATCCACAAAACCAATCACACCGTGGGCTAAGGTTACGATCAATACCACCCAAATATAGCGATTGCTTAAATCCGCACACAGCAAGGTACTAATTGCTACCGCAAATAAAATCATCGCGCCGCCCATCGTCGGTGTGCCAGATTTGGAAAAGTGACTTTGTGGACCATCATCACGCACACTTTGACCAATCTTGTTACGGGTCAGTTTCTTAATCATGACCGGACCGATCAACAATGAAATAACCAGAGCGGTCAAGACCCCCAGAATCGCACGAAAGGTAAGATAGTGCAGAACCCGGAAGCCGCTATCGATGTTGGATAAATAGTCTGCAAGTAAAAGTAACATTATGCTGCTCTGTAATTTTCAACCAAAGAGGCGACCACGTTTTCCATTTTTTGTGAGCGCGAGCCTTTAACGAGTAAGGTTTCCGTACCATTCAGTGCCAGATTGAGGGCGCTGATTAATTGTTCCTGCGTTTCAAAAAATTCAGCACCTTCACCAAACGCAAGTACGGTATGTTTAGCCAAATCACCGGTAGCAAACAGTCGTTTAACTGACATCTGCTTCAAAGTTAGCCCCATTTCGCCATGAGCAGCCTCACTATCCGGTCCTAGTTCACCAAAAGCCCCCAGGATTACCCAATTATCAGCATCCGCCTTCAAGGCTTCGAGTGCCGCTTTCAATGAGGAAGGATTGGCGTTATAGGTATCATCAATGACAATATTGCCTTTGCGACCTAATAGTGGCTGCATGCGGCCTGTCACAGGTTTTAATTGCGCGAGGGCGGTGCTTATTTGTTGCAGTGAGAGACCAAAATACGTGGCTACAGCCACTACTGCCAAGGCATTTCTAACATTATGTTCACCCGCCAATTTTAAACGACATGCCACTGTTTCCGCCTGCGGAACATGAATCTCAAAGCGTGTTTCATAACCTTGTTCGGTCAATTCACTGACGATATTGCTGGCACGAATCTGCGCACTTGGAGCTAAACCAAAACTGCGTATTGGCCGCCCTGCCGCCACTTCTTGCCAGTAAGGAAAAAACGCATCGTCTGCATTCAAAACGGCCACACCATCGGCCGCCAAGTTCTCGACTATTTCCCCTTTTGTTTTGGCAACGCCTTGTAAGTCAACAAAGCCGGCGATATGAGCTCTCCCTACATTGGTAATGACACTGATTTCAGCTTTTGCATAATGACTGGTGTAGGCAATTTCCCCCGGATGATTAGCACCCATTTCAATGACGGCAAATTGGTGCTCAGGCGTTAAACGCAACAAAGTCAGGGGTACGCCGATGTCGTTATTCAGATTGCCGCGCGTCGACAATGTTTCACCGGCTGTAGACAATACCGTTGCGAGCATTTCTTTGACGGTAGTTTTACCGTTACTGCCGGTTACACCGATTACTCTGACCGATAATTGACTACGCCAGTATCCGGCCAGTTCGGCTAATGCCAGTCGTGTATCAGCGACGACAATATGCGGCAATTCGCTAGCCATAGGTCTGTCCACTAATAAGGCACCCGCATCGGCAAGCTCTGCCTGAGCAACAAAATCATGTCCATCAAACTGGTGGCCTTTAATCGCAACGTAAAGCTGTCCAGCCTGCAATTGGCGAGTGTCAATACTGACACCTTCAACGCACACATCAGCACCGACCAAACGGCCGTTGACTGCCTGTGCTATTTCGCTCAACTGCAATTTCATTTAAATGTCCCCCAAACTGCCAAAACTTTCTTAACCTGTTCCTGATCTTTAAACGGCCACTTCACGCCATTGATTTCCTGATAATCTTCATGCCCCTTACCGGCAATCACAACATAGTCACCTGCTTTAGCCTGCGAGATGGCAGCCTCTATCGCAGAAGCCCGATCGTGAATCACTTCAACTTTGTTAGTTTCACAACCACGCATGATGTCTTGGATAATTGCTTCTGGGGCTTCGTTGCGCGGATTGTCATCGGTAATGATGACTCGATCCGCATAGCGCTCGGCAATCCGTCTCATTTCTGGGCGTTTACCCTGATCTCGATTCCCACCGCAACCGAATACCACCGACAAGTGTTTTTCACTTTTAACTGCCTCAAGTACCTTTTCCAAGGCATCGGGAGTATGTGCATAATCGACCACCACTGTAGGCTGATTGACCGCTCCAATACGCTCCATACGACCACAAATTGGCTTTAAATCTGCCAGTTTGCTGACTGCTTGACTGAAATCCATTCCCAACGCCAGCAAAGTCGTGAAAATTGCCAATACATTGTCGAGATTAAATTTGCCCAGTAAGGGCGTGAAAGCACCTAGGGTTTTCCCATTCCAATGCACATCAAAACGAATCCCATCACTTCCGTAGCGTTGTTCAGTTACCCAAATACTTTCGGTATTGTTTTGACTACGACCCTGACTGCTGTAGGTCCATATCGCCACCGAACGGGGTATGACTGCCAAAATTTCGGTCGCCTGCGGATCGTCCAGATTTAACACTGCAAACTTCAACTCGGGTCGCTTAAACAGCTTCATTTTGGCTTTTAGGTACTGCGCCATGCTGCCGTGAAAATCCAGGTGATCGCGACTGAAATTCGTAAACACGGCACCGGTAAAGTTCACTCCATTGACCCGACCCTGTTCCAAACCATGTGATGAAACCTCCATCGCAACGATTTGCTTGGCTCTCTGTAGACAACTTCCCAACATTTGTTGCACTGCCAACGCATCGGGCGTGGTATTCAAAGTAGGCATTAACTGATTGGGGTCACCCCAACCAAGCGTTCCGATCACCGCACTATTGTCCAAGGCCTGAGCTAATAACTGGCTACAAGTGGTTTTGCCATTTGTGCCTGTAATACCAATTACCTTTAATTGCTGAGAGGGATCCGCATAAAAAGTTGCGGCTATCGAACCCAGTTTGTCTGCCAAGCCTGAAATCGCAATCCATTGAATATCAACTTCTGGAAGTACACCTGCACCTTCTGGCTCATAAATAACGGCTATTGCACCCTTAGAAATCGCCTGTTCCGCAAAATCCAGACCATGATGGTGTTCGCCTTTCAGGGCGATAAATGCGAAACCGTCTTTGACTTGGCGACTATCCAGACTCAGTCCGGTGATCTCGATGTCAATCGAGATATCAGCAACCGTTTTCAGCAAGGCTTGCAATCTCATTGTTTGCTCAACAATAAATGCATGTTTTCAACACCATCCGGCTCCACACCGTACACACGGAGTGCGCCAGCCATCACTTTTGCGAAAGCAGGTGCTGCAACTAAGCCACCGTAATACTGGCCAGAGTTCGGCTCATCCACCACGATGGCAATAATAAAGCGTGGGTTACTGGCAGGGGCCAAGCCCACAAATACCGATAAATATTTGTCATCGGTATATCCACCCGCGCCGGCTTTTTTCACGGTACCTGTTTTACCGGCTACTCGATAACCTTCAACACGTGCCTGATAAGCCGTGCCTTCTTTAGTGATAACGTGTTCGAGCATTTCACGCACCTTGCGTGCTGTTGCGGCTTTAAAAACACGTTGTGCATCCGGATCTTCTTCCCTCTTCAATAAAGTTACAGAATGCAAAATTCCATCATCGGCTAATGCTGTCCAAGCTCTGGCCAATTGCAATGCTGACACCGAAACACCATAGCCAAACGACAATGCAGCTTGGTCAAAATCATGCCAATTTTGGTAATCCGACAATGAACCACTCGCTTCCCCCGGAAAACCCACACCCGCTGAGGTGCCAAAACCCAATTTGCTATACATACCCCAGAAATATTCTGGTGGCATTGTCATGGCAATTTTAGCGACACCAATATTGCTGGACTTTTGCAACACATGGGTTAAATCCAAGGTGCCGTAGTTATGCACATCTTTAATCACGTTGCGACCAAACTGATAGGTTCCATGTGTCTCTATCATGATATTAGGATCGACATAAGCGCCATCCAAGGCCGCTGCAACGACAAACGGCTTCACTGTCGAGCCTGGCTCGAAGGTATCGACCATTGCACGGTTACGATAACGACTGCCATTCAATTCTTTACGGTTATTTGGATTAAACGCTGGCTGCGTGACTGTTGCCAATACATCACCGTTTTTGGCATCCAAAACCACTAAAGACGCTGCACGCGCCTTATTCTGAAGCAAGGTGTTTTGTAATTCCCGATAAGCCAGATATTGCAAGCGCTCGTCTATGGTTAAGACCAAGTCCTGACCGGCTTCCGCTTCCTCTATGTTCTCAACATCCTTGATAACATGACCTTTGCCATCCTTGATGACACGCTTCTTGCCAATCTTGCCGCGTAAAATATGCTCATAACCATGTTCCATCCCTTCCTGGCCAATATCATCGATATTATTAAAACCAAGTAAGTGACCAGAAACCGCGCCTGCGGGGTAGTAGCGTTTGAACTCTCTTTCGAAGTAAACCCCGTTTATTTCTAAGGCTTTGACTTTATCGGCAATCAAAGGATTGATCTGGCGCTTGATGTAAGTAAAGCGCTTATCGGCTTGTTTATCTTTTAGCAGCTGGTTACGTAACTCGGCTTCTGACATGGATAAAATTCTGGCCATATCCTTTAATTTGTCAAAATCTGGCTCTCTTAACTGTCTTGGATTCACCCATATGGACTGAACCGGAGTACTGATTGCTAATGGCTCGCCGTTTCTATCTTTAATCTGCCCCCGATAGGCAGACACTGGCACCACACTTACATGCTGCATATCGGCTTTATCTTGCAAAAACTCTTTATTGAGAATCTGCAGATAAAATGCACGCGCCACCAACACTGTCATTGCCGCCATAATGGCAGCTAACAATAACTTGCGACGATTCGCAAAATTGGTGTTGTAGGCTGTCAGCGTGTTTGCTCGAGTACGCATTAGGGTTTGATATAGATAATTTTGTCTTGAGTTGGCAAAGTCAGCATCAGGCGATTGCGTGCTTCAATTTCTACCCGATTCTCTTCGGTCAGCGTAGTGAGCTCTAATTGCAAACGTCCCCATTCCACTTCATATTCATCCAGCTCTTTTTCCTTGCTCTGGATTTCCATAAATATTTGACGCTGTTGATATTTACTGTAGACAACCGCAATTGCCGACAAAATCAGCATGGCTACTAATAATCCCAGCAGTACGTTTTTTGCTGTATCCATTAGATTTTCTCCGCCACTCTCATGACCGCGCTTCTAGCCCTTGGGTTTTGTTTCAATTCAGCCTCTTGAGCTCGAATTGACTGGCCAATTTTTTTAAGCTTTCCTCGTTCAATTGCCTCTTCTTTGATGGGCAATTTGCCAGGATTGGTTTTGCGTCCTGATTCAGAGCGTATAAAGCGTTTGACAATCCGATCTTCCAGCGAGTGGAAGGCAATCACAACTAATCGCCCGCCTGGCGCCAAGACATCAAGCGCTTGTTCTAAAACCTGTTTTACTTGTTCAAGCTCTTGGTTAATTTCAATCCTGATCGCCTGAAAGCTCCGGGTTGCAGGATGTTTGTGTTTTTCCTTAAATGGAACGGCCTGCTCGATCAGTTTTGCTAATTGCAAGGTTGTTTCAATCGCTGCGGTTTTTCGCTGCTCAATAATTGCCTTGGCAATCCGTCTGGCAAAGCGCTCTTCTCCATACTCGAATAGCACTTTAACCAAGTCTTGTTCGCTCACATGAGCCAAATAATCAGCCGCTGAAAGCCCATTCGTAGTATCCATACGCATATCCAAAGGTCCGTCTCGCAAAAAACTGAATCCACGCTCAGCAAAATCCAACTGTGGTGAGGAGACACCTAAATCCAGCAAAATTCCATCCACTTTGCCGTCGCATTCTCTCTGCCGACAAACCGATGCCAATTCAGCAAAACATCCATGATGTAAATTAAAACGAACATCTTGTTTTAGGACCTTGGCTTCATTACTGTTGATCGCTTCTAAGTCTCTATCAAAAGCCAGCAAACTACCCGATGATCCCAGCACCTCTAAAATCCCTTTGCTATGACCACCTCTACCAAACGTAGCATCCACATACAATCCATTAGGGCGGATGTTCAGTGCATCAAGCGCTTCTTGATACAGTACCGACTGGTGCAAAACCGCCATCATTAGAACGACAGGCTATCGAGATCTTCCAGGCCCTCGCTATCGCTGCCATCCAGCCATTCCTGCTCTTTAGCCTGCCAGGCCGATTCATTCCAAATTTCGAATTTGTTCAATTGACCAACCAAGACGATATGTTTTTCCATGCCTGCAAATTCGCGTAATTTTTCAGGCAACAACAAACGCCCTTGATTATCCATTTCGCATTCAGTGGCATTGCCGATCACAAAACGTCTCAACTTGCCAGCCATTTTGTTCAAGGTAGGCAATTTACTAATGGTCTGCTCCAGCTTCTCCCATTCTGGCAATGGATAAAGCCACAAACAGCCAGGTTCACCGACACATTTCTCGTCAACAGCCACTGTCACGACCAATTGACGGTCACAACAATCCTGTAATTCCTCCCGATACCGGGTAGGAATCGCAACGCGACCTTTCGCGTCTAGACTGATTGAACTAATGCCTCTGAACAAAACGACCTCTTGGCTCCAAAATTTTCCCTTTCTAACCACTTTATTCCACTTTGGCGCCACTATAGTTTTCTAGACGCCTGTAGTCAAGAGTCGTTTTGACTAAATTCTTTCTTTTTCAACAATGACTTACGTTTTTTTGCTGTACCAAAAAAACCACAAAAATTCGCAAAAAATAAACTCTATTTTTATCAAACTGTTAATGGTTTTTATTCATGTTAGTTATGAAACTAGAGCGCAAACCCAATTTCACAGTTTCTAAAACCATTCTCACAATTTCTATTCATAATTTTCTAAATCCGAGCGACATCAGTTGACATTCGCAATCTAGCTGGAAAACTGATTTTTAAATGCTGACTGGAGAACCCAAATGAATTCCCTGATTGATAATGTGATAGAGACTTGTTTCTCAAAAATGCTGGATGACTTTCGGATTAATCGTTTTTTTAACAGCAACCCGATCAAACAACAGACTGCCGCTTTAAAAAGCTATGTGGATATTGTGATCAATCAAAAACCTTTGAATGACGATCAAACCCTAGAGCTTTTAAATGAATTCTTTCAAGAAGCTTTCGCCAGAAACAATCACAAACCTAGCTTGGTTACTGGTAATGATTTTGGTTTTTTGCTGGATTTGGTTGGCGGACAAGAAATCAGACCGATTACCTTACTTTGCGAAAATCACTCGTTTTTAATTAAACTGCTACCTGATGATTCTCATTACGACGCTTTTTTAGACAATCTTAATGAGACACTGAAAGAATTGCAGGTTGATGCGGAACTTAAAAGCCGTATATTAAAACTGGCGGATCAAGCACGGGATGGAATTCTGGCTCGAGGCCGGACTTATATGAAAGCGGCTTAGAAAAGATAGCGGGTTGCCTAATCGACAACCCGCTTTTTTTTATTTTTTGATGTAGAGATCGGTAATCGTACCTTCAATCATTTCTGCAGCAAATGCAAAACTTTCCGATAAAGTAGGGTGGGCGTGAATCGTCAGACTAATATCCGCCGCATCTGCTCCCATTTCCAGAGCCAGTACGGCTTCAGCCAGTAACTCGCCAGCGCCTGGACCGACAAAACCTGCACCTAATAAGCGACCTGATGATTTATCGGTAATGATTTTGGTTAAGCCCTCATTACGACCTAATGCCAATGAGCGTCCACTGGCCGCCCAAGGGAACACAGCTTTTTCATAATCCACACCTTGCGCTTGTGCCTGAGTCTCAGACAGTCCCATCCAGGCAACTTCAGGGTCGGTGTATGCCACCGAAGGAATGGTTAAGGCATCAAAGCCAGCTTTATGACCACTAATCACTTCTGCGGCAATCTTGCCTTCATAACTGGCTTTGTGCGCCAGCATGGGATTACCAACGATGTCGCCAATGGCAAAAATATTCGAAACATTGGTACGTTGTTGTTTATCCACGGCAATAAAACCAGCTTCATCAACCACAACACCTGCTTTTTCAGCATCGATCAACTTGCCATTGGGTCGACGACCCACTGCCACCAGAACCGCATCGAATAATTCTGACTCAGGCGCGTTTTTACCCTCGAAACTAACTTTCAGACCCTCTGGCAAGGCTTCAATACGGGTAACCTTGGTTTGCAGCCAAAGATTGTCATATTGTTTTTTAATGCGGCGCTGTAAAGGTGTAACCAAATCCTTATCACAGCCCGGAATAATCTGATCCATCAACTCGACCACGCTGATTTTTGAGCCCAGCGCATGGTAAACGGTCGCCATTTCCAAGCCAATAATCCCACCACCCAGAATCAGTAGTTTTTCAGGAACTGATTTCAATGCTAAAGCATCTGTAGAATTCCATAAACGCGGATCATCGTTAGGGAAGACCGGAATTTGGGTAGGGTGCGAACCGGCAGCAATGATGGCATTTTCAAAATTAACCACCTGCACACTTTGCTCGCCTTCAACCGACAAACTGGTTGAGGAGGTAAATTTGCCATACCCCGAAACAACGGTGACGTTGCGTTGTTTCGCCAGACGCGCCAAGCCCTGATTTAAGGTTTGCGTGACACTTTCTTTCCAGCTTCTGACCTTATCCAGATCAATTTGTGGCTTGGCAAATGTCACACCATGTTCCGCAAATGCATCAGCTTCATGGATCACTTGGGCCACATGCAATAACGCTTTGGAAGGAATACAGCCTACGTTCAGACAAACACCACCCAATACCGGATAGCGTTCGACCAGAACGACTTTTTTACCTAGATCAGCCGCACGGAAGGCCGCGGTGTAACCACCCGGACCACCACCTAAAACCAGAACCTCGGCCTGTATTGGAGTGCTATTCGCCACGTCTTTTTCTCCTACAGCAACAGACGACGCACGTCGCCCAGATAATATTTAAGCGCTTCCATAAAACGCGCACCTTCGGCACCATCGATAACACGGTGATCATAGGTAATATCCAAAGGCAACATGAGCTGTGGCTCAAAGCTTGCGCCATTCCAGACGGGCTGGACTTTGGATCGGGTCACGCCAAGTATCGCTACCTCGGGGGCATTGACAATCGGCGTAAATGCAGTACCGCCGATACCACCCAGACTGGAAATCGTCATACAACCGCCTTGCATATCGGCCGGCATTAATTTGCCCTGACGCGCTAACTGGCTTTTTTCTGCCAGCTCTGTGGTGAGCTCAAAAATACTTTTTTGATCCACATTGCGAATCACTGGCACCACCAGACCGTTTGGCGTATCTACGGCAATGCCTAAATGAAAGTATTTTTTATAAATGAGTCGCTCGCCGTCTGCTGATAACGAGCTGTTGAAGGCCGGGTATTGCTTCATGGCTGCAACCAAGGCTTTCATGATAAAAACCAGACCTGTCACTTTGACAGCATCTTTAGCCAAGCCATTGTTAACAGCTTTACGGAAAGCTTCCATTTCATCAATGGCCACTTCATCGTGATAAGTCACCAAAGGCAGATTCAGCCAAACACGAGTCAGATTCTGACCCGTTAAGCGCTTAATCTTACTGAGCTGCTTTTCTTCGACTTCGCCAAACTGAGTAAAATCAACAGCAGGAATCGATGGAATCCCCGCACCCGTGGCGCCAGGAACTGATGCACCCGCCATGATGCGTTTCACAAAGTTTTGAACATCTTCTTTGAGAATACGACCTTTACGGCCTGTGCCGGCAGTCACTTTGGCCAGATCCACACCCAGTTCACGCGCAAACAATCTGACACTCGGTGTCGCGTGCGCTTTAAGACCATCATGGCTGGTTTGCTCTGTGGACACCGGAGTAGCCGCAACCACTGCTGCCGGAGCTGCCTTTGGCGGCTCTGCAGGAGCCACTGGCGCCGCCACAGCCTCAGCCGGTTTCTCAGCTTTTGGCGCCGGAGCTGTTTCAGCCGGAGCCGAGGCACCACCGAGTTCAACAGTAGCCACTAGAGTACCCTGAGCTACTTTGTCGCCAACTTTTATGTGCAATTGCACGATTTTACCTGCAGCAGAAGACGGCAAATCCATCGTGGCCTTGTCGGTCTCCATCACAGCCAAAGTCTGCTCTACTACAACTACATCACCCACACTGACAGGGACATCGATAATGTCAATTTCTGCGACATTGCCCAAATCAGGCACTTTTATTTCAATGACTGAACTCATTTTTAAATTCCGTTAAATCAACCAGGGATTGGTTGCTTCAGGGTTAATATTGTATTTTGCAATGGCTTCCGCCACTTTAGCTTTATCAAACTCGCCCGCTTGTGCCAGGCTGTATAAAGCGGCGACGGTGACGTGGTAACGATCAACTTCAAAAAAACTACGCAAATTAGCACGTGTATCGGAACGACCAAAACCATCCGTTCCCAAAACCGTATAAGGCTGTTTAACATAAGGACGAATCTGCTCAGCAAATAAGCGCATATAGTCAGACGCTGCAATAACCGGACCACGCGTTCCCGCCAGACATTGCTCAACGAATGGAATCTGGGGTTGTTCAGACGGATGTAAACGGTTCCAGCGCTCACAACTTTGACCATCACGACCCAGTTCAGTAAAGCTTGGGCAGCTCCACAAATCGGCGTCTACGCCCCAGTCTTCACTCAGCAGTTTAGCCGCTTCAATCACTTCAATGAAAATCGTGCCAGAACCCAACAATTGCACTCGGGGTTTTTTGCTATCCGGACCTTTGCGGAACGGATACATACCTTTGAGGATACCGTCTTGAACACCCTCTGGAATGGCGGGTTGATCGTAATTTTCATTCATCAAAGTGATGTAATAGAAAATATCTTCTTCCTCGACATACATACGACGCAGACCATCATGAATGATCACCGCTAACTCATAGGCGAAAGTCGGATCATAGGAATAGCAATTCGGAACGGTAGCGGACATCAGATGACTGTGGCCATCTTCATGCTGCAAGCCTTCTCCATTCAAGGTGGTTCTGCCAGCAGTACCGCCCAATAAGAAACCACGCGTACGCTGATCGGCAGCAGCCCAGATCAGGTCACCGACCCGCTGGAAGCCAAACATGGAGTAGTAAATAAAGAACGGTATCATGGGCACGCCATGAGTTGAGTAGGAGGTACCTGCAGCGATCCAGTCGCACAAACCACCCGCTTCATTAATCCCCTCTTGTAAAACCTGGCCATGCTTATCTTCTTTGTAGAACATGAGCTGTTCGGCGTCTTGCGGTGTATACAGCTGACCGACTTGCGACCAAATACCTAATTGACGGAACATACCTTCCATACCAAAGGTACGAGACTCATCCGGGACAATCGGCACGACACGCTTACCAATTTGCTTGTCCTTAACCAGAATATTCAGGATCCGAACAAACGCCATAGTGGTGGAGATTTCATGCCCTTCACCGGTACCATCCAATAAGGCTTTAAAGACCGCCAACTCTGGAATTTCTAATGGATAAGCTTTTACACGACGCGAGGGCAAATGGCCGCCTAATGCCTCACGACGTTCACGTAGGTATTTAAGCTCTGCTGAATCTTCAGCAAAGCGAATATAAGGCAGATTCACCAACTCATCGTCACTGACGGGCAGATGGTAACGATCACGAATCGATTTAATCGATTCTGTGCTCATTTTTTTCTGCTGGTGACTGGTATTTTGAGCCTGACCGGAATCGCCCATGCCATAGCCTTTAATAGTCTTGGCAAGAACCACAGTGGGCTGTCCGTTATGATTCACCGCCGCATTAAAGGCCGCAAAGACTTTAATCGGATCGTGACCACCACGATTCAATTCCCAGATATCTCTGTCGGTGTAGTCTTTAACCAGTTCCTGAAGCTCTGGTGTATTAAAGAAACGCTCACGCACATAAGCGCCATCTTTGGATTTAAAGGTTTGATAATCACCGTCTACACACTCCATCATGCGCTTGACGACCAACCCCTCTTTATCACGCGCCAAAAGCGCATCCCAGCGACGACCCCAGATGACTTTAATGACATTCCAGTTAGCACCACGGAAATTACTTTCGAGCTCTTGAATGATTTTACCGTTACCACGCACCGGACCATCGAGTCGCTGCAAGTTACAGTTCACCACGAAAATCAGATTGTCGAGTTTTTCACGACCCGCCATACCAATCGCACCGAGTGTTTCGGGTTCGTCGGTTTCGCCATCACCTAAGAAAGCCCAAACCTTACGACCATCGGTATTCGCCAAACCACGATCTTGCATATAGCGCATGAAGCGTGCCTGATAAATGGCCATAATCGGGCCCAGACCCATCGATACGGTTGGAAATTGCCAAAAATCCGGCATCAACCAAGGGTGCGGATAGGAGGACAAACCGTTACCACCGACTTCCTGACGGAAACTGTCGAGCTGCTCTTCTTGCAAACGTCCTAACAAAAAGGCATGTGCATAAGTACCGGGTGCCACATGTCCTTGTGAAAAAATCAGATCGCCGCCATGACTTTCGGATGCGGCATGCCAAAAATGATTCTGACCCACATCATATAATGTGATCGCTGAGGCAAAACTGGCGATGTGGCCACCGACATTGGTGTATTTATTCGCCCGTAACACCATCATCATGGCGTTCCAACGCACATAAGAACGAACTGTCCTTTCCAGATCAGTGTTACCAGGGTATTTAGCTTGCTTATCAACCGTCAGAGTGTTGATGTAGGGGGTATTGGCGCTGAAAGGGATATCCAATCCAGCTTGTCTAGCTGTGTTGACCAGTTTTTCTATCAGATAACTCGCTCTCTCACTGCCTTCCTTTTCAATCACTGCCTCGAGTGCTTCCATCCACTCTCTGGTTTCTTCAGGGTCAATATCGTTTAATCCGATCAGATCGGTATTCAAGCTATTGTTCATCAGGTTGCCTAGGAAAAAATCATGGGACTATCCCTAAAAAGGATACCCGAAAAGGCCGTTTTCAGCATGTTTTTTTCCTAAATAAACCATTTCCTATTGATAACAGAAGTATGTGTTTAACACTGTCTAACTATGAACTGCATGACAACATGGAACATCCTGCCCGCTGTTTGGCCCAATCCGGACGTTTTTGCGCAAACACTTCCTGCCCCGATTGCGCTTGATAAGGATTTTCTAAAAGCTTTTGCAGGGCATGAATTTTGGAAAAATCACCCTGTTCAGCTGCATCGATAGCCTCTTGAGCCAGATAATTTCTAAGCACATAACAAGGATTAACCGCTTCCATGGTTTGCAGACGCCATTCGCTTGACTGATTGTCGGCCAGCAGGCGTTTTTGATATTGTTTTAACCACGATTTTGCTGCGTAAAAATGCTCTTCGACTGTATCCAGATAACTACACGCCTTAAGTAATGATTCAAATACATTCCACTCACTATCGACCTGAACCTGACTCAAGCCTCGGTAGAACAACGTCATATCGAGCTGAGCGTCTTGCAAAAGCCTGAGTAAATCCGCCACCCAAAGCTCATCATCCTGCTCATCCAGATGGCTCAGGCCTAATTTGCTGGCCATCATAGCCAGCCACTGGCTTTCGTATCGACTGGCATATTGTGCCAAGGCTTGTTGCAAAGGTTCTAGCTGTTCGATCACTGGATAAATCGCGTTAGCCAGTTGCACCAGATTCCAATAGGCTATTTGCGGCTGATGACCAAAGCGATAACGTCGGCCTTGCGCGTCAGTAGTATTGGGCGTCCATTCCGGATCATAATTATCCAGCCAGCCATACGGCCCATAATCAATGGTCAGCCCCAATATCGACATATTGTCTGTATTCATAACACCGTGAACAAAGCCAACGCGCTGCCAGTGCACAATCATATCCGCCGTCAGACGACAAACCTCGGCAAACCATGCCAGATAAGTCTCCACACTCGGCTCACCCAAATGCGGAAAATCAACGCGTAGGGTGTAGTCCATCATGGCTTTGAGGGTCTTGAGATCTTGACGGCTACTATGTATCTGAAAATGCCCAAAACGGGTAAATGAAGGTGCGACCCGGCAAACCACTGCGCCTGGCTCCCATTGCGAGTTGCCATCATAAAACATGTCGCGCAAAACTTTATCGCCCGTCAGGACCAGACTCAAAGCACGGGTCGTCGGAACGCCCAGATGATACATTGCCTCACTACAGAGAAATTCTCTGACAGAAGATCGCAACACGGCCAAACCGTCGGCGCTGCGTGAATAAGGGGTTGGGCCAGCACCTTTTAACTGTAAGGCCCAGCGTTGACCATGGGTATTAATGATTTCCCCCAAATTAATCGCTCGCCCGTCACCTAACTGACCCGCCCAATGTCCAAACTGATGACCACCATAACAACTGGCATAAGCCTGCATTTCCGGCAACAGCTGATTACCCGCCATCACTTGAGTAAACCAAACCGACTGACAATCCTGTTCGGTCAAATCCAGTTGTTGTGCCATTGCTTTAGAATAATCCACCAGCTTGGGCTGTGCGGCAGTTTTGGGCCTAACCAAGGAATAACAAGCGGCATAGACTTGTCTGCGAAAATTTTCGGTTTCTGAATCGCCCGGCAATTGTAGAATAAACTGATTATCAAAACGCCAGCGGGTGAAGGGTTCAGCGGTATTCGTCATCGAAATTTCAAGACCTCTTGGACAAGCGGCTCTAAGCGGCTAAGATAATGGGGTTAACAAATTTTTTCACACTTCAGGTTCCACTATGAAACAGTTTACCCGTCATTTCAGCAAGACTATTGTTAAATTTAGCAGCGTTTTAATACTCAGCACCTTATTTTCGACTCAACTGACGGGTTGTTTTACGGTGGGACAAGAGTTTGCCGCGCATCGCGTCAATGAAATCAAAGTCGGTCAAACCCGCCGTCAAGAGATCAGCGAATTGTTTGGCAGCCCATGGCGTACTGGCATGGAAGATGGCCGTCCAACCTGGACTTACGGTATTTATAAATATGCGGTTTTTGGTGGCAATGATTCACAAGATTTATTGATTCGCTTTGATCCGCAAGGCATTGTGCGCTCTTATACCTTTAACACTACCCGCAAATAAAAGCTGTTCGCTCTGGCCGTTGAAAAGCAACGGCCAGAGCATGACTCAGCAAATGCGTGGCAGTTGCTCACCCAAAGGCCAATCTACCAAGCGTCGGCCGCCCATCATTGTCGTCATCTCGACCATCGTTTTGGGTTCATCTACTACATAGCCAATGATGGCAGCGTCTCGTCCCAAAGGATGTTGGCGCATACTAGCCAACAGATCGGCAGCTGCGTCTGCCTCACAGATTGCAATCAGTTTGCCTTCGTTAGCCACATAGAGCGGATCCAGTCCTAAAATTTCGCATACCGCCTGAACGTCGGGCTTAATTGGCAAAGCCTGCTCATTGAGCAACATCCCAACCCCCGATTGCATAGCCAGTTCATTCAAAACAGCTGCCACACCACCCCGCGTAGGATCACGCAAACAACGGATAGCACCAGGCGCAACCTGAAGCATGCTTGCCACCAATTCATGTAAGGCGGCAGAATCTGATGCAATAGCGGAGGCAAACTGCAAATGCTCTCGTGTTGCCATAATGGCAACACCATGATCACCGATAGTCCCATTAATCAAAATCGCACAACCCGGCGTCGCGCATTCGCCCGAAATGTTGACCCCATCCGCTACCACACCAATCCCGGTCGTGGTGATAAAAACCCCATCAGCCTTACCGCGCTCCACCACCTTGGTATCGCCGGTAATAATCGGTGTTCCGGCCTGATGAGCCGCTTCGGCCATGCTGATCACAATCTTTTCCAGATCAGCATAAAGCAAGCCTTCCTCCAAAATAAACGCCGCCGATAAATAAAGGGGCCAGGCTCCGGACATGACTAAATCATTAATCGTACCGTGTACGGCCAATGAGCCAATATTGCCACCGGGAAAAAACAAGGGCGATACCACATGGCTATCGGTGCTCATCACCAGACGACCAACTGGCGGCTGAAATATCGCCTGATCATTACGTTTGGCTAACAGGGGATTATTGAAATGTTTCAGAAACAATTGATCAATTAGCTGCGAGCTTGCTCGACCACCGCCACCATGGCTGAGCGTGATTCTGAATTCAGATGAGGTCATATCAAAGAGACCAGAGACAGGACCTTCCACCTTCGTGGAAGGTCCAAAATGACTTAACGATCGGTATTAACAGTTTTTTCTAATTCTTCACGGCTCAAGTGACGCACGTCTTTGCCTTTAACCATGTAGATCACATGCTCACAGACATTACAGGTATGGTCACCAATACGTTCCAGCGCACGGGCAGTCCACATAATGTCCAATGCACGGGTGATATTGCGTGGATTTTCCATCATTTGTGTAATCAACTGACGGGTAATACTGGTGTACTCGCGATCTACTTTGGCGTCTTGTGCAGTAATGGCGATAACTTCATCGATGTCAGTGCGTGCATAAGCATCCAGAGCACCGTTCAACATTTCCTTGACCAATTCCAGCAAATGTTCGATTTCGTAGTATTTGTCTTGGTAGTAATCAGCACCTTCCAGACGCATGGTCATTTTGGCAATGCGAGCGGCTTCATCGCCAATCCGTTCAAGATCGGTAATAATTTTAATCGTAGCGATTAACATCCGTAAGTCAAAGGCTGCAGGCTGACGCTTGGCCATGATTTCTGTACATTCATGATCAATGTCTTTTTCCAGTTCATTGACCAATTTATCTTGCTGAACCACTTGCTCAGCACTTTCCATGTCATAACCCATAAAGGCTTTGGTCGCTAAAGCAACTTGTTGCTCAACCAAACCACCCATGGTCAAAACCTTGTTACGAATGTCTTCCATCTCCTCGTTAAACTGGCGCGAGATGTGCTGTTTAATTTTGTTGTTATCCATTGCCATACTCCTTAGCCGTAACGACCAGTAATGTAATCTTCAGTTTGTTTCTTGGTCGGATTGGTAAACAGTTCACTCGTCTCGCCAAATTCAATTAATTCGCCCATATACATAAACGCCGTGTAATCAGATACACGAGCGGCCTGTTGCATATTGTGCGTTACGATCACAATCGTATATTGGTCTTTTAATTCGTTAATCAGTTCTTCAATTTTTAGCGTCGAAATCGGATCAAGGGCCGAAGCAGGCTCATCCAGCAAAATCACCTCTGGCTCAATCGCAATTGCACGGGCAATCACCAAACGTTGCTGCTGACCACCTGACATCCCTAATGCATTGTCATTCAGACGATTCTTAACTTCATCCCATAAGGCCGCCCCACGAAGCGATTTTTCCACCACTTCATCGAGTACTTGTCTGTCATTAATACCTTGAATTCTCAATCCGTAAGCAACATTTTCATAAATTGTCTTTGGAAATGGGTTCGGCTTTTGGAATACCATCCCTACACGGCGACGCAATGCAGCAACATTGATCGATTTGTCGTAAATATCCTGATTATCCAGCAAAATTTTGCCATCAATCCTTACCCCATCAACCAAATCATTCATGCGGTTAATACAACGCAAAAGGGTCGATTTACCACAGCCACTTGGACCGATATAGGCGGTCACTTTGCGTCTTGGCATTTCCATGTTGATGCCATACAAGGCTTGCTTCTCGCCATAAAACAGGTTGAGATCCTCAATCCGAATACAGGTTTCAGCCGCCTGTGATTGCCCTGAGTTTTTATCATCTCGATTCAGAGCACCAATATCGATGCCATGTGTGCGTGTTTGTACTGTTGTCATGAGTTGTGATCCAGTCTTATCTATTTGAATGCGCTATTAATTTTCCAGGGCTCGGAATTTTTCACGTAAGTTGTTACGGATAGCAATGGCGAACATGTTAAGACCCACAATCACCATAACCAATAATAAAGAAGTGGCATAGACCAAAGGCCGAGCCGCTTCAACGTTAGGACTTTGGAAGCCTACGTCATAAATATGAAAGCCTAAGTGCATGAATTTCCTATCCAAATGCAGATAAGGGAAATTGCCGTCCAAAGGCAGAGTCGGAGCAAGTTTAACCACACCCACTAGCATCAAGGGCGCTACCTCACCGGCAGCACGCGCCACAGCCAGAATCAAACCGGTCATAATCGCAGGACTGGCCATCGGCAAAACCGTACGCCAAAGGGTCTCAGCTTTGGTGGCACCTAAAGCCAGACTGCCTTCGCGTATCGATTTTGGAATTCTCGACAAACCTTCTTCAGTGGCAACAATCACCACCGGCAAGGTTAACAAAGCCAGAGTCAATGAAGCCCATAACAAACCCGGTGTACCAAAAACGGGTGATGGCGCTGATTCAGGGAAAAACACCCGATCAATACTGCCACCAATGATGTATACGAAAAACCCTAAGCCAAATACACCGTAGACGATTGAAGGTACCCCAGCCAGATTGTTGACAGCGATACGAATGACACGGGTAACAAAACCCTGTTTGGCATACTCACGTAAATAAACGGCCGCGATAACACCAAACGGGGTCACCACAATCGCCATGAGAAATACCATCAAAACCGTACCAAATATAGCCGGGAAAATTCCACCCTCAGTATTCGCTTCTCGTGGTTCTTCACTAACGAAACTTATAAATGATTTTACATATTCCACGCCTTTATCAACCACACCCATGGCATTAGGGCGCGTCAGCTTCACGATTCTGCCAATAGGGATATTGATTTGTTTTTGGTTACCATCCGCCACCACTAAACTGCTACGTTTTAGCTCACGGTTCAATTCAGCAATTTTTTGCTGAATGGTTTGGTATTGTTTTTCGAATTCCTGCTTTTGCGCAGCGAATTCTTGGGCCTTACCGTCATTCCATTCGTTTTTCAGCTCTAAAGAACGTTGTTTTAAGCGCAAACGTTCCAATGCATAGTTGATGGCACCCACTTCTCCATCTTGTAAATCATCGATTTGGTCGTGCAATTCCAGACTTTTAGCCAGTTTTTCCTGAGCAACATCCCAAGCTTGCGGCCCTTCGGCAATCAGCGAACCGCTTTCTTTAACGCCGACTAAACGACCATAAAAATTGCCCCATTCCCGGCGTTCAATCGCTATTAAATCTTCAGGCTCACCTCTTTGCTGAATATACTGTTCTTGAATCCAGCGAAAATCGTTACCCAAGATGTCGCGATTACCGGTTTTAACTAAAAACTGCACCAGGTATTCGGCATTATTGAGAACTTCATGACCGGCAGCCTTAGCCTGCGCCTCTGGCAACAAAGAACTGGCTACTTCCTCACCAATAATGACACTGCTGCCTTTATTATCCTGATATTGATATTCAACGATATCGGCAGGCCAAAAGTGACCAAGCCCTCTGACGGCAATCAGACCTAATAATCCGACAACCAAAATCAGGTTGATACTGACTGCACCAGCCGTCAGCCATATCCAGGGTGAACCGCTTTTAAACCATGCTTTAATCATAATGAACTGTATTTTTGTCTGAGGTTCTGACGCACAATTTCCGCCAGGGTATTCACCACAAAGGTAAACATGAAGAGCACCAGAGCCGCCAGGAAAAGCACACGGTAATGCGTACTATTAACTTCAGACTCTGGCATTTCCACTGCAATATTGGCTGACAGGGTTCTTAAGCCTTGGAAAATACTGAGATCCATCACTGGAGTATTCCCGGTAGCCATCAGAACGATCATGGTTTCACCCACCGCACGTCCAAAACCAATCATGATGGCGGAAAATATTCCAGGACTTGCGGTTAACAGAACCACTTTGGTCATGGTTTGCCAGGTGGTCGCACCCAGAGCCAATGATCCAGTCGTCAGATGTTTAGGTACACTGAAAATAGCATCTTCAGCGATCGAGAAAATCATAGGAATTACGGCAAATCCCATCGCCAAACCGACCACCAAGGTATTACGCTGATCATAGCCAATACCAAATTCAGTGCTCATCCAAGTCCGGAGATCGCCATTAAAACAAATAGCTTCTATTTCGGGACTGATTGCGAAGGCCAACCAAGCACTGATCAACACGACTGGCACTAAAACCAGTGCATCGCAACCTTCGGGAATACTATGACGAATACTCTCAGGCAGTTTTTGCCAGAAGAAAGCGAAAATCATTACCCCCAGCGGCACGATCATCAGTAAAGAAAAGATCCCCGCCAGATGGGCTTCTACGAATGGCGCCAACCATAAACCGGCCAAGAAGCCCAAAATAACAGTCGGCAGTGCACCCATGATTTCAATTCCGGGTTTCACATACTGGCGTACCCGAGGCGCCATAAAATAACCGGTATAAATAGCGCCAAACAGCGATAAAGGAATCGCCACCAACATGGCATAAAATGACGCCTTCAGTGTTCCGAACACTAAAGGAATTAAGCTCATTTTTGGCTCAAAATCGTTGCTGGCAGAAGAAGACTGCCAAATGTAGCTCGGTTTAGGATAACTTTCGTACCAAACTTTCTGCCACAAGGAAGAAAATGACACATCCGGATGCTCATTATCTAAATGCCAGGCATGGACTTTGCCGTCTTCGCTTTCGATCACAAACGCATCAGAACGCGGCGAAAGACCTAATGCCACGGGTTTACCCGAGATAACAGACTCTTTTAATACTTCGCGCTCAGCGGTTGAGTTATAAACACCAACCCCACCGGCAATATCTGCCACCACCATGCCTTTGCGTCTTTGCTCAGCATTAATGGTTTGAATGGCTACCTTAGAGGCTTTGAAGCCACGCAATTTTTGCACGCTGAAATGATTTTTTTCATCACGCACCATGCTCCATTGAGACAATTCACCCCGGGTATCGCCAACCAGTAGTGAAATATCACCATTTAGGAATTCAATACTGCTAATTTCCGCAGACTGATCCATGATGTTGACTTTGTGTTTAATCGTTGGCTTTGTTTTATCGCTAAGATCGTAAATGGTCAGATCGCCTTTGCGATTAGCCAGATAAAGGTTACGTTGCTCTTTATCCAACAAAATAAAATCGACATGATGACTGGCTGATTCTAAAACCGCATCCGTACGTTCCAAGCTAACTTCATCATCAAACAAAGAGCGTTTTTGCGTCAGAGCCACAACAACAATTCGGTCATCTGAAGTTTTCGCAACCAGAGTGCTATCTTTATCGTCAACTTTGAAGGCGATGATTTTTAAGGCTTGCCCAAGGTTATCAACAACCAAAGCCTGATTACCCAGAGGATACTCAACCGATGGAGTGATCTGGCGCTTACCATTTGGGTAGCTCAATTTGTATTCGTGACGGACCACCAATACCTTGCCATCATTTAAACCATACGCGATTTCGCCTTTATCAAAATCACCATGAGCGAAACTGCTGACAGCACCTGCAGCAATCGGCAAAGCATCGGATCTTAAAACGGTACCATCCGCCACTCTAAAGAAAATTGCTTGTCCAGTATCCGTAAATCTGACTGCCACTTCATTTTGCTCTTCCATTGCCATTAACAATGTTTTGCCACTCTCCGCTTGTGGTAAAGCGTACTCAGCAACTGACTCGGCATGGGAGGACAGTAACAAAGGAAAGACCACATACAGCAGGTAGAAGAAAATCAGCAAAATCGCGACGATAATACTCAGACCACCTGTGACCACACTGCGGGCTACCAGCTTATCTTTAAGCAATCGCCATTGTTGATAGCGATCACTCGCCGTCATATCGATTTGTGAAGAATGGGGCCTGTTTGAATTTACTTCGGACATAAACACTTATGTTTAGCTTTTAAAATAGAAAAGCCGACAATTGTTCTGACAATCATCGGCTCTCACTGAATGAGCCGTCTTAATCAAAATGACCAGCGACCCACCTTTCAATCCTTTGCCACATCCATGTGGAGTGGATACCAATAGCTTACTTAACCAGACCTAAAGCCTTTTCAGCTACTTTTGCAGGTAATGGAATATAACCATCTTTAACCACTACTTGCTGACCCGCTTTAGACAACACCAGTTTGATAAATTCTTTTTCCAGTGGTGCTAATGGCTCGTTCGGTTTTTTGTTCACGTAGATATACAGGAAACGTGTCAAAGGATAGGCACCTGAAGTCGCGTTTTCTGCACTAGCTTCAATAAAAGGCGCACCTTCTTTCTTAGTTAAAGGCACCGCTTTAACACCTGAAGTTGAGTAACCGATACCTGAGTAACCAATACCATTGTTTGAAGTGGTAACTGATTGCACAACCGATGCAGAACCTGGTTGCTCATTCACGTTACTTTTGAAATCACCTTTACACAGCGCTTCATCTTTGAAGAAACCGTAGGTACCTGAAACTGAGTTACGACCATACAACTGTATAGGCTTACTTGCCCAGCCACCTGTTAAGCCAGCTTCACCCCAAGTAGTAATTTCTGAGGCATAACCACATTTACGAGTAGATGACATGATGGCATCTAATTGAGCAATGCTTAAACCTTTGATAGGGTTGTCTTTGTTTACAAATACAGCCAAAGCATCGATAGCGACTGGAATTTTGGTCGGTTTGTAACCGTATTTGCTTTCGAAATCTTCGATTTCATTGTCTTTCATTTCGCGACTCATAGGACCTAAGTTCGCGGTACCTTCGGTCAATGCTGGTGGCGCAGTTGATGTACCGGCAGCCTGAATCTGGATATTGACGTTAGGATAAATTTTGCCGAACTCTTCAGCCCACAAGGTCATCAGGTTGGCTAAAGTATCTGAACCAACACTGGAGATATTGCCTGATACACCACTCGCTTGCGCATATTCTGGTAAAGCAGGATCTACAGAAGCAGGCGCAGCAATGGCCTGAGTGCCTGACAATGCGCTGGCCGCAAAGCCTAAGCCCATGATCAGTGATTTCAGCTGAAATTTGTTGTTCATAATCTCTCTCTTATCGAGTGTTAAAACTGGATTGTATGATGCCGATTGGGCATGACAATAGTATTAAGCTTTTATGACAGTTTTGTTACAAGCGAAAATTGTAAGCCGGAATCGGGGTTTTTACCATCTTTCTAACCATCTAAATCCGTTTGGCGAGTGTGATAAAACTATAATTAAACCCAGCGCCTGGGTCACAAAAGTCCTGACGATCGAGTTCCTGCCAGTCCTGGCGGTCAAATTGAGGAAAAAAAGTATCCCCTTCAAAGTCCTTATCTATTTCGGTTAGATATAAAAAATCGGCACGCGCCAGCATTGCCTCGTACAAGCTTGCTCCACCGATTATGAATACCTGCTCAAGATCTGCGCATTGCGCCAGGGCACTATCAATCTGATTAAAAACCTCCGCACCTTCGGCTTTGAAATCAGGATTGTGGCTGATGACCAGATTTCGTCGACCCGGCAATGGCTTGCCTATTGCCGCAAAGGTTTTTCGGCCCATGATAATAGGGTGACCCATGGTAATCGCGCGAAAATGTTTAAGATCTGCCGGCAAATGCCAGGGCATTTGCCCATTAAGGCCTATGGCATAATTGCGCGCCATAGCCACGATCAATGAAATTTTCATGGTTTGTGTTTAAGATGCGGTTTTTAATTGACTCGCGTACATCATACCCCATATGCAAACCCGCATTTTATTGGTATTTACCGGTGGCACCATAGGTTCTCTAAGTGATCATGGCAATATCGATCTGGATCCCAACGCTCGTTTCAAATTACTGCAACTTTTTAAACAGCGCTATCAGAATGCCGCCACCATTGAATTTACAACGCTGCAACCCTTGCAGATTTTGAGTGAAAACCTGCATCCGGGCGATTGGGAGACGCTAATTAAGGCGATTGAGTCGGAAAATCTGGATGCTTATGACGGCATTATCATCACCCATGGTACCGATACATTGGCTTTTAGTGCGGCCGCCTTAGGTCTGTATTTTAATAATCTGAACAAACCTATGTTGCTGGTTTCCAGCAATTTACCCCTGGAAAACCCAGAAGCGAATGGCATCCCTCATATGGTTGCCGCGGTTGATTTTATCGCTCAAAACCAAGCCCAAGGTGTTTTTGTGGCCTACCAGAATCCGGGACAGCGACTCGAGATACACCAGGCCACTCGCTTATCGTCATGCCTGCCTTTGAGTGGCGACTTTATTAGTGTTCAATCACAAAGCTTCATGCACTATGAAGCCGGCAGCTTTAAGCAACACTATTCCCTAACTGCAGCCGCTAAGATTAAGGTAGAGGCCAATTTCAGCACTCGCATTTTGCTCATTCGACCTTATCCGGGCCTCAATTATTTAAACTTTAATCTGGATAATATTGAACTGGTCCTACACGACCTCTACCATTCCGGCACTGCCTGTACCCGCGATAGCTTTGGCGATTCTTACAACTTGAGTCAGTTTATTCTGCACTGTCAACAAAGGGCACTACCCCTTTATTTAAGTCCCTCGATTTATTCAGACAGCGCGTATAGCTCAACTCGAGAATTATTAGCCAAGGGCGCCGAAATGCTTTGGAACACCTCTATCGAGACCAGCTATGCCAAGTTGCTGCTGGCCTTCGGTAATTTCAGTCAAGCCGAGGAACGCGCAGCCTTTCTGCAAACCAATATTGCCGGAGAACACATAGCAGCCTTAAGCACCAGCAGGTAAAGCGACCTCTAATTCCGGCTGTTGCTTCTGCCATTCAATCAGTTCTATGCGACCATCATGATGCTCGACAATGGCAGTACAGCTCTCCACAAAATCACCGGTGTTGATATAGAGAAAATTCTCGATGCGCTTAATCTCCGCATGGTGAATATGGCCACAAATCACCCCATCTAAACCATCATTTTTAAGCGTACGCACGATATTTTCTTCGTAATCGGAGATGAACTGCACGACGTTCTTAACCTTATATTTAATATAAGCAGCCAGCGAAAATTGCGAACTAAACCCTAACCAACGACGAATAGGTCTGAGAAAACGATTAATAGCAATTAAAGCGTCATAGCCCACGCTGCCAATTTTGGCAATCCATTGATGATGACGAGCAATCACATCGTATTCATCGCCATGAACCACTAAAAAGCGTTTGCCGTCCTGGGTGGTGTGAACAGCCGAATTTTTAACCATGATGTCGCCAAACACATACTCATCATAATCTCTGACATTTTCGTCGTGATTCCCCGGCACATAATAGATTTGCGTACCGTGACGGGCTTTACGCAAAATCTTCTGAATCACCGTGTTGTGATCGCGCGGCCAGTACATTTTTTTGGACAAAGACCAGAAATCGATGATGTCGCCGACCAAATATAAAATGTCGCTGTCATTGTGCTTTAAAAAGTCCAACAACATATCGGCCTGACACTGGGTGGAACCAATGTGTAAATCTGAAATCCAAATGGTTCGATAAAGATTATTACTCATCTAAGAGGAATCGATAGCTATTCAAGACAGCACGATTTTCCTGCTCCTATGTGACAACAGAATGACAGCTGATCAAGCTGAATGAAATTATGACAATTCACATTTTTGTCATATTCACTTGTCACAATCCGGCCAAATAAAATGACAGTCAGGAACTATCGACCATGATCGATGCGCAACGCATACTGCAAGAAACTTATCCCGATTTCAAACTGGGCAAAGACAATAAACTGGTTTTGAAAGCCCTCAAAAAGCTAATCCATGAGGATGATTTCAACGAAGTGATTCGCAAGAATCAACATTTGCGTGGCTTTGCATTTCTGGACAAGTTATTAAGCTATTTTAAATTCAGCTACCAGATCGATAACGACTCTTATAACAATATCCCGTCTGAAGGACGTTTGATTATTGTCGCCAATCATCCGATTGGGACCCTGGATGGTCTTGCCTTGGTGAAATTAGTGCGCTCTGTTCGCCCTGATGTCCGAATAGTGGCGAATCGCGTGTTGTCACATATGGAACCACTGACCTCAGTATTCTTACCGGTCGATGTATTATCCGGCGACAGAAAACTACTAAAAGCCTCTTACCAAACCATGCTGGATGCTTTAGAACAGGAACAGGCCATCATTCTGTTTCCAGCAGGCGAAGTCTCCAGAATCACCCCTAAAGGTGTGCGTGACGGTGAGTGGCAAAGCGGCTTCATCAAACTGGCGCAAAAAACTCAGTCGCCAATTTTGCCTATCCATGTCAAAGCCAAAAACTCTGCTTTCTTTTACAGCGCCTCTACCTTATATAAGCCGCTCGGCACCATGCTGCTGGTTAAAGAAATGTTTAACAAGAAAAATCAAACGATCCGTTTCCGTGTCGGCGCGCCAATCCCCTTTTCAGAATTGGCCAACAGTGAATTCAATAATAAACAACTCTGTAAACGTTTTCGTAAACACGTTTTAAATCTGGCAAAAAAACAGCATAAGCCCTTATTTGATACCGTGACTACCGTGGTTCATCCGGCTAACACCAAGGCGATCAAAAAAGCTTTATTCAAATCACGCCTGCTCGGCGAAACTCGGGATGGCAAAAAGATTTTTCTCTATGAATTTCGTGATGACTGTCCGGTTATGCACGAGATCGCCCGCTTGCGCGAACTGACTTTTCGCACAGTAGAAGAAGGCACTGGTTTAGCTTTAGATTTGGATCAGTATGACCGTTATTACCGCCATATCGTCTTGTGGGACGACCATGACTTGGAAATCGTCGGTGCTTATCGAGTCGGTGAGGGTCCAGAAATCATGAATACTCTGGGTGTTGATGGTTTTTATACTCACAGTCTGTTCGATCTGAATCAATCCTTTAAACAGTATTTGCCTAATAGCATTGAACTTGGACGCAGTTTTGTGCAACCACGTTATTGGGGGCAGCATAGCCTGGATTACCTTTGGTATGGCATTGGTGCCTATTTGCGTGAAAAGCCTGAAATCAAATATTTATTCGGACCGGTGAGTTTAAGTAACGCCTATCCGCAGCTTGCAAAAGAACTCATCATTGGCTTTTATCAGCAACAATTTGGTGAAACTCTGCCATCCGCCAAAGCCAGAATGCCTTTCACCATTTCTGAACAATGCCAGCAATTTGCTGCCCATGAATTTGCACAGGATTATTCGACCAGTTTTAAAGTTTTAAACAGCGAACTCAAAAAACTGGGTGTTAAAGTGCCAACTTTGTACAAACAATATGTGGAACTCTGTGTCGACAAAGGCTGCCATTTTATTGACTTTAATATTGATCCGGATTTTAACGACTGCATTGATAGCTTAATCATGGTGGAAATCGACAAAATTGCGCCTAAAAAAAGGCAGCGTTATATCGAAAAAAATTTAAGCGCTAACTGAGTCCTCTAAGTGTTTGCGGAACAACGCCATCTCAACGACATTATTGCCCGACTGAGCGATAGGGTACGGGTTGAGACACTGGAAAACATTCGTTATCAGCACCATCAATTCAATATCGAATGTCTCAGCTTGGGTTCGGAACGCGATGATGTCCCAGTGATTGCTTATTTTGGTGGTGTTCATGGTCTGGAAAAAATCGGCAGTGAAGTTCTGCTTGCTTATCTTCAGACTCTCACGCAGTTGTTGGAGTGGGATCAGGAATTGCAACAGCGTCTGGAACACTTGCGTTTAGTCTTTGTTCCAATCATCAACCCGGTAGGCGTCTGGAGGGGGACGCGCTGCAATGGCAACGGTGTCGATCTGATGCGCAATGCGCCCATCGACTCAGTGGGCAAAACCAAACTCTACAGTGGTCAGCAAATTAGTTCGCGCCTGCCTTGGTTTAGAGGCAACCCAGAGGCCATGGAACCTGAAGCACAGGCTTTATGCCGGGTGATTCGACAGCAAATCAAATCCAGCCGTCTGTTAATGGCTGTAGATTTACATTCTGGTTTTGGGATACGCGACCGACTCTGGTTTCCTTATGCTTCACATAAAACACCGTTCCCCAATCTCGCCGAAGCACACGCTTTAAAACAACTGTTTGATGACTGTTATCCTCACCACTTTTATCAGATAGAGCCTATGAGCCAAGAATATGTGATCAGCGGCGATTTATGGGACTATTTGTACGGTGAGTTAAAACAAACTCATCCGGACAAATTATTTATGCCTTTGACCTTGGAAATGGGCTCATGGCAATGGTTGCGTAAGAATCCTCTGCATTTGTTTCACCGCCACGGGCTGTTTCATCCTATGCTACCTCATCGGCAACAGCGCATCTTACGGCGGCATCTGACTTTGTTTGATTTTCTGTTTCGTGCGATGCTCTATCCAAACGCTTGGGCAGAATTAACACCTGAAAAACGCCTGCAGCAGCATCAACAAGCACTGCAACTTTGGTATGCCTGAGAGTGCTGCTTTAATCGGCCATGACTGGTTATTGTTACGCGGCTTAAGCCGTGAAGCCGAACACTGGGGTGAATTTCCGCAACACCTTCAAGCCAGTTTCCCTGCGGCCAACATCCATTGTTTGGACTTACCGGGAACTGGCCAGTATCACTCGCAAACCAGTCCTAAGCAGATTGCGGAAATCGTGAAACTCACTCGACAACACGCCTTGGAGCAGGGTTTACTCGACAAACCACTGACTATTCTTGGCTTGTCACTGGGAGGTTTGGTGACGTGGCAATGGCTAAAACAATATCCAGAGGACGCCTGTGCCGGTGTTTTAGTGAATAGCAGCTTTGCGAACTTGAGTCCTTTTTATCGTCGCTTACGCTGGCAGGTTTATCCTAAATTTGTCCGATTATTAAGCCAAACAGATCTGCATTTGCAAGAAACCGCCATAGTCAATCTGGTCAGCAACCGTGAATCAGAACAACGTCAGGCGATTGCCGAGCAGTGGGCAGCCATACGCCAACGTAAACCATTGTCAGTGATGACTGCTTTTAATCAGATTCAGGCTGCCGCAGCTTTTGATTCCGGCTCTAAACCTCAGCAAACTATACTGATTATCAACAGCTTGGCCGATCGTCTGGTTGATCCGACTTGCTCGGAGACTATCAGTCAGTATTACCGTTTACCACTACACAGTCACCCCAGTGCCGGTCATGATCTCGCTTTAGACGACGGCACTTGGTTGAGTCAGACTTTAAAACAGTGGTGTCAGGCACAGGCCTAATTAACCGCCAATACTTCAACGTCTTTCCAGACATTTGCCACAAAGGCCTGATCAATAGCTGGTTTGCCATCCAACAACCACTGCACCAGAATATCCGCGACTTTAGGATAATTGATACGCACAGCATGCGCATCATGCAACCAGTCTTCTATGACCTGAACGTCGATATCAAACATGGTTTTTCCATATCCCAATTGTTTAATTGCAGCAGCATTGGAAATTTGTTCCATTTGCGCATGCAAAGGTTTAACCAAAATCTTCTTACCTAATTGCAAGGCTTCGCTGGCCAGCTCAAAACCGGCATTACTGATAATACCTGCACAATCATGCACGTCGGCCTGAAAACCATCACGCGATAAAGGCTTACAGACGATATGCGCATATTTTGATGGCACTACCTGCGGTGAATAGACGTGAAACTCAAAGTTTTCAAACGGTGATAAATGTTTGATCACTGCTTCGCTGTCCTCGAACGGGAGATAAACCACAATTTTATTGGCTTTAACCTGTTCGGGCAGATCAGGGGTTTCAATGATAGGTGGCAGAATCGGCTGACCAAAATGATGCCAGTGTAAACCCACGCCAATATTGGCTGGCGCAAATAAACGCATCACTTGTTCTGCCATCGGATCCGTACCTTCACGAGGAATCTGGTATTGAAACGCATATTGATGACCAATCCCAATAACTGGAATACCCTGTTGCTTAGCAGCCCAGGCAGTCACCGGTTCAAAATCACTAATCACATAATCATAGCCACGCAAATCCAGTGAACGGATATCTTTGATCAGCGTAATCGGTTGGGATTCTAAAACGGTTTTTAGATAGGAGACCTGTCCTTTATTGGTATTAAAGGTCAGACCCGACTTGACTTGGTAATCGCCAAATATTTCCATATCAAAATATTTGTCTGCAGGACGACCCGTAAACTGGAATTTAACTTCAAAACCCGCTGCTTTTAGGGCTTTCGCCATAACCCTGGCGCGCGTGATATGTCCATTGCCTGTACCTTGAACACCATAAAATATTCTTGTCATCAAATTTACCTTTAGCAATAACGCCAATGCCCGGCGTCTAGGCTCGATGACTAGAATAAGACAGTGATATGACAGCTAAATGACGAAGATTTGATGAATTAAGACAGCGGAAATTTGCTTAGAAAACAGCCGCCAGTTGGCTGGCGACTGTCAGACAGGTCTGGATTAAGCTGCGAAATTAGCGTTAGCAAAATCCCAGTTAACCAATGCCCAGAATGCTTCTAAATATTTTGGGCGCAGATTACGGAAATCAATGTAATAAGCGTGTTCCCAAACGTCACAAGTCAAAATAGGAGTTTGACCCGCTGTTAATGGACAACCCGCATTGCTGGTGCTAACCAATGCCAGACTACCGTCAGCATTTTTGACCAACCATGCCCAGCCTGAACCAAAAGTGGTCACTGCAGTTTTGGTGAACTCTTCTTTGAATTTATCAAAAGAACCAAAAGTCGCATTAATCGCATCAGCCAATGCACCGGTCGGCTCGCCACCACCATTTGGAGACAGACCATTCCAGTAGAAAGTATGGTTCCAAACTTGCGCAGCGTTATTGAAAATACCACCTGTTGATGTTTTAACGATCTCTTCTAAAGACTTACCTTCAAACTCAGTACCAGGTACCAGGTTGTTCAGATTGGTAACATAAGTCTGATGATGTTTGCCATAGTGGTATTCGATGGTTTCTACTGAAATGTGTGGAGCCAAAGCGTCTTTCGCATACGGTAGAGCAGGTAATTCAAAACTCATGATTTTTCTCCATTTAAAAAAACAACAACTTTAGGCGAGGGCGTACCGCCTAATTACCAAGTATTATAATCAAGAATTACCCCCTCAACAATGCAGCATTTGGATTAGGATTTACTAAGCCTCAGGATTAGAACCGCGCTCCGACTGCCAAAACCACATTTGATACAAACTCATTAAAATTTGCATACCCATCGACAAGCCCATCAATGCACCACTTAACACCACCACATAGGCAAACCCGGCGTTGGTTTTAGTTAAAAACCACGACACCACATCCAGTAACATAGCCAGAAAGGGGATGATGACTGCGATCCGTTTTACGTAAAGATTCATCTCGCACAGCAGAAAAATTTTACCGATCAAATACAAGATGAAGGCTATCCCAAATAAATGAATATGTGAGACCTTGACCAAGGAGGAAACCGGTGCACCTCCGGAATGCGCAACTTCGGCTACGCTTTTGAAATTGGTTAAATCAGGCAAGGAGGGATTGACTGCTGGCGTGTGACAAATAATACAATCCCGATTGAGTATAGGTGCAATCATCTGATCATAACCGGCCTCTTCGGCACCTTCGTTTATCCATTTCAGGATAACTTCTTTATCACTCTTGTATTTGAGATTAGGCTCCATGATACCGCTGATGGCGGTGCCCAAGCGAGTCTGCTCTTTAGAACCATGGTATTGGATAACAATATCTTGAATGGTCAGACCGGGTTTTCCATCACGTCCTTGATGGGTGTAGTACATATTCACCAGCGCCATCAGATAACCAAGACCAATAGTCAGTAAAAACACGGTATTGAGAATCTTCTCACTGATCGAAATATCGCTAAAGCGGGCGTAGTGCATACTCATGATGTATTCCCTATCTATCAATCATTGGTTACCATGATACCGAATGCCGGGCCCAGCGCCCAGCGCTTCTTAACTGCAACTTCAGATGATTCAATGCGGACATGGCCTTAGAAATCGAACACAAATTCCTGTTAGCCAATGACGATTGGCGCCAGGAAATAGACCACTCCATTTATTACAAACAGGGCTACCTTAGTAATAACCCCATGACTTCGGTCAGAGTCAGAATTTCCGCAGATCAGGCTTGGATTAACATCAAAAGCGCGACGATTGGTAATCATCGTCATGAATTTGAATATGAAATCCCACTCGAAGATGCGCAACAGCTTCTGGATGCACTGTGTCACCAACCTTTAATTGAAAAAACTCGACACTTTGTTCACCGTCAACAACATGTATGGGAAATCGATGAATTTAAGGGCGATAACGCCGGCTTAATCGTGGCCGAAGTTGAATTATCGACCCTGGAGGAACACTTTGATAAGCCAAGTTGGCTAGGCTTAGAAGTCACTGAAGATTTGCGTTATTACAACAATAATCTATGCAAAAATCCTTTTAAAAACTGGAATAAGTAACAATAAGTTAGACAATATATTGAAATGTAATCTAGCTTGGATTATATTTAATGTATGAATAAAACTACTGTTGTTGTTTTTTTGTTACTTTTTAGCTTACCGCTAAGAGCTTCCGAGCTGGCTACCTCAATTGCCAACCTTGAGAGCGCTTGGGCGCAAACCTACTATTTGACCAGTGAACACCAGCAAACCCAACAGTTTCCAGTACTGCTGGAAAGAGCCAATGCTTTGGCCAAACAACACCCGCAAGCAGCCGAACCCAAAATTTGGCAAGCCATTATGCTATCAACCCTTGCAGGCCACCAGACCTCTTTAAAAGCCTTAACCACGATTAAAGAAGCCAAAATTCTGTTGGAAGAGGCGATTAATCTGAATCCAAAAGCACTGGACGGTGCTGCCTATGTCACGCTAGGCACACTTTATTACATGGTTCCCGGCTGGCCGATTGCCTTTGGCGACAATCAAATTGCCGAACGTTACTTAAAAACCAGCTTGCAAATCAATCCCAATGGCATTGATGCCAACTACTTTTATGCGGATTTTTTGATCCAGCATGGTCGCGCCAATGAAGCCGAACCCTATTTGAAAAAAGCCGCTGAAGCGCCCATTCGCAAACAACAAGTTTTAGCCGACAGTCGTATGCAAGAAGATGCCCGCCAGGCTTTACATCACGCGAAATCGCACGAAAGCGAATACCACCGCTTTTTATCCGTATTCAACACTGTAAGTGAATAAGGGCATGGCCCTATGCATTTAATTCGCGGCCTCAGCCATCTCGACCTACTTTCAGAGGGTTGCGTCCTCACCATAGGTAATTTTGACGGACTTCATCTGGGCCATCAGCAAGTTTTAGATAAAGTAGCCCAACAAGCTCGCACCCTCAATTTACCCAGCGTTGCTTTGGTTTTTGAGCCCCAACCACTCGAGTACTTCCTGGGCGATCACGCCCCTTCACGACTAACGCGTCTTCGAGAAAAAGCCATACAGTTCGCAAAATCACCCATAGACGCGCTGTTAGTCCTACCGTTTAACCGCAGTCTTGCTGACATTGATGCCGAACAGTTCATTAGCGAAATTTTGGTGAAAAAGCTTAAGCTCAAACACCTCGTGATAGGCGATGACTTCCATTTTGGTAAGGCGCGGCGGGGTAATTTTGCTTTATTAGAAAGCAAAGGGCGTGAATATGGATTTAGCGTTGAAAACAGTCCTTCTTTTGAACTTAAGGGCTTGCGGATTAGCAGTACATTGATTCGCGACGCCCTAGGCGAAGGCCAACTGGCTGTAGCCAAAACGCTATTAGGCCGTGACTATTCGGTTTGCGGCAGGGTCGCGCATGGCGACAAACGCGGCCGACAATTAGGATTTCCAACCGCTAATATTGAAATGCTACGAAAAAATATCCCGCTAAACGGTGTGTTCGCGGTAACCTTAACTGGTCTAGACAAAACGACTTACCAAGGCGTGGCTAATCTGGGTACTCGCCCCACCTTTGACGGCCAGTCGCGTGCGGTTCTAGAAACTCATTTATTTGATTTTAAAGATAATATTTACGGCCGTTATGTAGAAGTACATTTTAAGACCAAGCTACGTAACGAAGTGCGTTTTGCCAACCTCACTGAATTACAAGTACAAATTCAAAAAGACGTTGCTGCCGCCAAACAATTTTTTGCGAGCCTTAAATGACCCAATCGCCTTGCATCAAAATCTGTGAACTCGATGATAACGCCATCTGTTTGGGCTGTTATCGCTCAGCGAGCGAAATAGGTGACTGGTGGCAAGCCGACCCAGCTCAACAACAGAAAATTCTGGCCAACGCCCGCCAACGTCAACAGGCTTACGCAGCTCGACGCCGCAACAAAGGCCTGACATCGAGCACCACCACGACCAGCAAGTAAAACAGCATGCAAGCTGTGGCTGACAACCAGAGGTTGAGTTGAAACTCCGTTTGCAAGATGGGATTCAGGGCATATAAAGCCAGCCCTAGCCCTAAATAAAAACTCATCTTAACTAAAGGATAGGGAACCGGATAAAAATAACGCCCCAAACCCCATGACAATAGTGTCATAAAGGCATAACAGACCAGAGTTGCCCAGGCCGACCCCAGATAACCCCATTCCGGTATCCAAAGTATATTCAGTCCTATTGTTAGCACCGCTCCGGCCAGCGCCACCCAGGCGCCCAAACCGGTGCGATCACTTAATTTGTACCAGACTGACAGATTGACATAAATACCCAAACATAGATTCGCCAGCAACAGAATCGGCACGACCGCCAGCCCTTGTCGATATTCTTCACCTATAAAATATTTAAAAAAGTCGATATACAAGGTCACCAGCAAAAAGATCGCCACCCCGGCAATCACAAAGTAACGCATCACTAAAGCATAAGCTGCTTTGGCATCAGAGCGTCCTGCATAAGCAAAGAAAAAGGGCTCACCGGCATAGCGAAAAGCCTGTACAAACAGCGTCATCAAAATCGACAATTTGTAACAGGCACCGTAAATACCCAGCATTTTCAAATTAGTCTGATTGTCATAAGGTAACAACTGTTTAAGGATGGCTCTGTCCAGCATTTCATTGACCATGCCGGCCAAGCCGATAATGACCATAGGCAATGAATAGCGCAATAATGGCGCCAAAAACTGCTTATCCAGTGTGAAATTGACCGCCTTAAATTGTGGCAATAGCAGCAATAACTTGACGCCACTCGCGATCAGATTGGCGTAGAAGATATACGCAACCGCCTGTTGTGGCTGGTAGTACTCCGCAATCAGCGGCCACTCGGACGCCAACACCGGCAACCACAGCAAAAACGCCAGATTTAAAGCGATGGTTAATAAAATCTCGGTGAGTTTGATACCGGCAAAGCGCCAGGCTCGATTTTCTGCCCGCAAGCGGGCAAACGGCAGAGCCGACAAAGCATCTAAAGCCAAAATGCCAGCAAAACTTAAGACATATTCAGGATGGTCAGGGTATTGCAAACTAAGGGATAAATCCGAGGCACAAAACCAAACCGCCACAAAAAAAATCAGACTGCTGACAAATAAGAAACTCAGACTGCAGGCATAGACTTTTTGCGCATCCAGACCCGGCTTTTGGCGAAACCGAAAATAACCCGTCTCCAGACCAAAAGTTAATAAGACCGCAAAAAAACCGGCATAAGCATAGAATTCGGAAACCACCCCATACTGACCAGCCGCAAAGGTGTAGGTATAAAGTGGAACCAGTAGATAATTGAGAAAACGCCCCAGAATACTACTGAGACCATAGATAGCCGTTTGCGACACCAATTGGCGTATTGAACTCACGACTGCGCTTCCCCGCGATGCATACTAGCGTTTATGAAAAATTAAATCCCATACGCCATGGCCCAATTTGAGACCACGGTTTTCAAATTTAGTTAAAGGCCGATAATCCGGCCTGGGAGAATAATCGCCGCTTGCACTCGCATTCTGCAACCCCGAATCCGCGGATAACAAGGCCAGCATTTCCTTGGCGTAATCACCCCAGTCCGTCGCTGCATGAAAATAGCCACCCACTGTCAGTTTGTTATTCAGCAAAGCCAGGAAACTGGGTCTCACGATACGGCGTTTGTGATGACGTCGTTTATGCCATGGATCAGGGAAAAACAAATGCACACCTGCCAGACTGGCATCAGCAATTTTTTGCTCCAGAATCTCGATCGCGTCGTGATTATAAATCCGCACATTACTGATTTGCCGTTCATCCAGCAACATCATCAAGTGACCAACGCCAGGCCTATGCACTTCTATGCCTAAATAATCCTGATCGGGATTCGCCTCTGCCATATCAGCCAGGCTACTACCATTACCAAAACCTATTTCGACAATCAAGGGCGCTTGTCTGCCAAACACCTTGGTCAGATCATAGTCCTGATCCGGCGACAAACAGTATTGATCCCAGAGATTTTCCAAAGCCAAACGCTGACCGGCAGTGGCACGACCCTGACGACGAATAAAACTTTTAATCCGTTCCGGATCAATTTTAAAATCCACGTCCATCAATCACTACACCCAACCATCGGTCCGCTTAAAAAAATAAACCGTCAATCGGTGACGACGCTGAAGCGAAGCGCTTGCGCGGCATACGCCCTGCCAAAAAGGCCTCCCGACCGGCTTCAATTGCTTTTTTCATAGCAGAGGCCATTAACACCGGATTTTTAGCGGCGGCAATAGCCGTATTCATCAACACGCCATCACAACCCAATTCCATCGCGATAGCCGCATCAGAAGCAGTCCCCACACCCGCATCCACCAAAATCGGCACCTTGGCATTTTCAATGATGGTCAAAATATTGTATGGATTACGAATACCCAAACCTGAGCCTATCGGGGCAGCCAATGGCATCACCGCCACACAGCCAATGTCCTCAAGACGCTTGGCAGCAATCGGATCATCATTGGTATAAACCATGACATCAAAACCTTCCTTTACCAGTAATTCAGCAGCGATATAGGTTTGCGCCACATCAGGGAACAAAGTCTGCTGATCGGCCAACACTTCCAGTTTGACCAGTGTGTGTCCCCCCAATAACTCACGACCCAGTCTGCAAGTACGCACCGCTTCTTCTGCGGTATAGCAACCCGCAGTATTGGGCAAAATGGTGTATTTGTCAGGATTGATCACATCCAGCAAACTAGGTTCATCGGGATTTTGACCAATATTGGTCCGCCGAATGGCAACGGTGATAATTTCTGCACCACTGGCTTCGGTTGCCAGACGGGTTTGCTCAAGATCTTGATACTTGCCACTACCCACCAATAAGCGTGAACGGTATTGCTTGCCAGCCAAAGTAAAAAAGTCATCCTGACCACCGCCGATTGCCTGAACAATCTCCAGACGATCACCGTCTTTTAAAAGGTGTGAAGCATGCTGGGTGTACGGAAGGATTTCCAGATTAAGCTCCACAGCAATACGTTTGCCCGTCAGACCTAAATCGCTGATGACCTCTGCCACGCTCGCGTTTTCGCCATACTCACGTTGAGAGCCATTTACTTGTATCTTCATTACCTTAAACTCGTGCTTTTACAACTGAACGGCGTTGACGAACTGAATCAGCCAGACGCTTAAGTAAAACGGCCGTATCATCCCAACCTAAGCAAGGATCGGTGATACTTTGTCCGTAAACCAAATCGCAACCAGAATCAGTATCCTGGCGACCTTCTACCAGATGACTTTCTGCCATCACGCCAATAATCCGGGTATCACCACCGGCGATTTGATCACCGACATCTTCGCCCACCAACAACTGACGCTCATATTTCTTCATGCAATTGGCATGGCTAAAATCGATCATGATATTCGGTCTTAAACCCGCTTTTTCCAGACTCTGACCAACCTGATCGACACTCACTTCATCATAATTAGGTCTGTCATTACCACCACGCAAAATAATGTGCGCATCCTCATTGCCCCGAGTCGAGAAAATTGCCGAACGCCCTTCTTTGGTCAACGACAAAAAGTGATGCGGACTCATGGCGGCATTAATCGCATCAATTGCAATCTTAACGCCACCGTCGGTCGCATTTTTAAACCCGACTGGACAGGACAAACCAGAAGCCAACTCACGGTGCACCTGGCTTTCTGTGGTGCGGGCACCGATAGCGCCCCAGGAGATCAAATCCGAAACATATTGCGGTGTAATCAAATCCAGATATTCAGTCGCAGCAGGGACGCCCAGATTGTTTACATCCAGTAACACCTGACGCGCCAATCGCAAACCTTTATTGATGTTAAAACTGGCATTTAAATCGGGATCGTTGATCAAGCCTTTCCAGCCCACTGTGGTGCGCGGTTTTTCAAAATAGACGCGCATGACAATCTGCAAATCGTCTTGTAATTCATCTTTTAGCGCTTTTAAGCGTTGTGCATATTCAACAGCAGCAGCGGGATCATGGATAGAACACGGCCCGACGATGACCAGTAAGCGATCATCCTGGCCGGTCAGAATATTGTGAATTGCCGCTCGTGCCTCAAGGATAGTCTTGGCGGCCACTTCGGTCATGGGAATTTCATCGTGAACCTGAATCGGCGCCACCACATCTTTGGTTTCGCAAATTCTTAAATCATCGGTGTTGTATTGGGTTTGCATAGCGCGCTGGACGTCAAGGCCTGGTTAATCAATTCAAATGCTTATTTTAACCGTTTTGCTCACAGCGTGTCGGGTATCAATCATCCTTGCCAGTCAAAAGCCCACTCGCAAGCTTTTGACTGGTTGATCCCTGGCATCTTTGTTTTCCCTGTTCACGGGGTTGAACGCAACGTCCTTGATACCGAAGCCTTAAACAGCAAAGCTTATGCCACCTTGAAAACAAAATATTTTTCAATAAGTTAAAAAACAAACAGGCTATGTGAATAATTTGACTGTGTTAATTGACTCAAAAAATAAGCAAGATTAGGCTATTTCCCTCAGCTACAAAAACTTCCAGCCATTGCGCTTAGCGCTCAACCAGCAAATGGCATACGCTACAATAGCGTTTTAAATTAAACGGATTGCTCATGAAACTCGTTAGCTTTATTCACAACCATACCCAAAAAATTGGCGCTGTTGTTGACGATAGTGTCGTTGTAGCCACAGGTGTATTGGATTGCGCGACAGACATGATCCGCTTTCTGACAGCCGGTCCTTCTGCACAACAAGCCCTTCAGGACTTGATCTCCAGCGGCCAGCAACGCCTGCCACTCAACAGTATCAAATTGCTGTCGCCAGTCCCCAGGCCCGGCAAATTTCTGGGCATAGGCCTGAATTATGCTGACCATATTGGCGAAACCGGCATGGAAAAACCCGAATATCCCACTTTTTTTACCAAGCAATCCAGTTGTGTCATTGGCAATGGCGACGCGATTGAATGCCCGAGTATCTCTGACAAAGTGGACTATGAGGGTGAACTGGCTTTTGTGATTGGTAAAGCTTGCCGTCATATCAGCATCGAAGATGCAGCCTCGGTGATTGCTGGTTATACCATTTGCAACGATGTCACGGTTCGCGATTGGCAAGCGCGTTCACCCACCTGGACCCTGGGCAAATCTTTTGACACCCACGGCCCGCTGGGACCTTGGATTGTCACTGCCGATGAAATCGCTGACCCGCACAATCTGAACCTGAAAACCTGGGTAGACGATGAATTACGCCAAAACGCCAACACCGGCGCCATGCTGTTCAACTGCTATGAACAAATTGCCTATTTAAGTCAGGCCATGACCCTAGAACCGGGTGACGTCATCACCACCGGCACCCCCAGTGGTGTTGGGGTCAAAATGAAACCCCGTGGCTACCTGAAACCCGGGCAAAGAGTCAGAATTGAAATTGAAGGCATTGGCACACTCGAAAACCCAGTTAGGGGGCCAGGCTCGTAAATGTGAGCCTGGCCCCTTTTCTGCGTTCGAGATGTTCAATCATCAGGGAGGCGATATCTTTTCCAGAAATTTTTTCTATGCCTTCCAGACCTGGAGAAGAGTTCACTTCCATGACCAAGGGACCACGCTTAGCCCTGAGGATATCGACACCGCACACATCCAGCCCCATGATCTTAGCCGCGCGCACCGCGGTGGCTCTTTCTTGGGGTGATAAACGCACAGCTGTAGCGGTGCCTCCACAATGTAAGTTGGAGCGGAACTCGCCATCCCGACCCTGTCGTTTCATAGCCGCCACCACTTTATCGCCGATCACAAAACAACGAATATCGCTGGCACTGGCTTCCTGAATAAATTCTTGCACCATGATATTGGCATTAAGCCCCATGAAAGCCTGAATGACACTACGTGCGGCATTATCCGTTTCCGCCAGAACCACTCCAATCCCCTGAGAACCTTCGACCATTTTAATCACTAACGGAGCGCCACCCACTTCAGCAATCAGATCGTCGATGTTATCGGGATTATGGGCAAAGGCGGTGATTGGCATGTCGATCCCTTTGCGGACCAGCAACTGACTGGATGCTAATTTGTCGCGGGAACGACTGATGGCATCAGAGTTGTTTAATGGCATCACGCCCATTACCTCAAACTGACGCAAAACCGCGGTGCCGTAAAACGTAATGGAAGCACCTATGCGCGGAATGACAGCATCATAGCCGGACAAGTTTTCACCCTGATAATGTAAAGAGGGCTTCATGTCGGTAATGTTCATGTAGCAATGGGTAGGATCAATAACCCTGGCTTCATGACCACGAGCCGCAGCCGCTTCCATGAATCTGATACTAGAATACAGGGTGCTATCTCGGGAAAGAATAGCGATTTTCATCTTGATTCCGACTCTTAATCGAAGCGAATAGCATCAAAATTGGCCACTGCAACATGCGCTGCCTGAGCAGGAATGGCTGTCTCTCTTATCAGCCAGCGGGTATCAAATCCAGCCTGACGCGCAGCATTGAGTTCCTCAACAATATCGGAAAGAAATACGATATTTTCGGGCGGCACGGCAATTGCGTCTGCTATGCGCTGATAGGAAACCGCTTCCCGTTTACCGCCGATATGGGTATCAAAATAACCCGAAAATAATGAAGTAAGATCGCCCGCTTCACTATAGCCAAACAAGAGTTTTTGCGCCTGCACCGAACCGGATGAATAGACATAAAGCGCCAGCCCTTGCTGATGCCATTGCTGTAAACCCTGCACAGCATCGGCATACACATGCCCCTTAAAATCACCTTGTTGATAACCTGCATCCCAGATTAAACCCTGCAAAGATTTTAATGGCGTGATTTTTTGATCCGCATCGATCCAAGCCACTAGCTGAGCAATACTCTGTTCAATATCTAAGGGAGCACCCACGACAGTACTCACATCCGCTAACAGTGTTCTGACCGCTTCATCCTGCTGATGCTGACGGACAAAATCAGCCAAATGTGCCCGCGCATAAGGGAACAACACGTCTTTGACAAACGATAAGGACGAAGTGGTGCCCTCAATATCGGTCACAATCGCCTGAATCATGCCAGACTCACAAACTGATCCAGCGTCGGAAAGCCACTCGCAATGGGGTCACCGGTAAAATCAGCTACCCAACCAGCTTCGTCAGTAAATAAACGAATGCAGGTAAATTCTGGCTTTTCGCCCATATCAAACCAGTGGCGAGCACCGGCCGGCACACAGATCAAATCCCCTTGCTCACACAATAAGGCATAAACCTGATCACCTATATGCAATGAGAATAAGCCTTTACCGGCTACAAAAAAGCGCACTTCAAAATCACTGTGGGTATGCTCAGCCAAAAACTTCTGCCGCAGTTGTGCAGCATTGGGATGATCGCCATGCAAACTGATCACATCCTCCGACTGAAATCCATATTGCTGTTTTAAGCCTTGCACGGACTCATCATAAGCCGTCAGAATTTGTTCCTGTGTAGCGCCAGGTTCGATAGGATGCTGTGCCTGCCAGCGCTCAAATTGAACATTAATCTGACTGAGTTGCTGCGTAATCGCGTCCACATCATGGAAAAAGACGCCTGCACCAGGTTGATCTTCAGAATAGATAGCCAGAACAGTCATGAGTGTTTCATCCCTTGTAAACGTAATTCGCATTCAAACAAAAACTCCAGTGCTTCCAGATACCGCAAGGTGGTTGCTACTGAAGACCCCCAGGTATAAAAACCGTGGCCAGCAATAATATAGGCGTGTATATCGCCAGTTTGATCGATGTAGTCGTCAACTTGTTTAGCAAGACGCGGTATATCCTGATCATTTGGAAAGATAGGAATCACGATGCGAGTTTCGTGAGTTTGAATACCCGATAACGCCTTGAGCAATTCGTAGTTTTCTAAAACCACTTGATGACCAAAAAAGTGCGGCAATAAAGTGGCACTCATGGCATGGGGATGTAAAACCGCTTGAATAGCCGGATAACGTTTATAAATGGCGGTATGCAATAAGGTTTCAGCGGAAGGCTTTTGCCCGTCCAAGGAACGTCCATCGCCATCGATCAACATAATATCTTCGGCTTGCAATTGCCCTTTATGTCGACCTGAAACAGTAATCGCAATATTGCCATCACTCAGTCGTGCCGAAAAATTACCACTGGTGGCCGGTACCCAACCTTTGGCATCTATGAAACGGCCAGCAGCGATTAGCTCATTGGCCCTGCAATAAAATTCGTCAGTTTTAAGCATCATGTGGATAGGTTTTGCGAAATGCAAAGAAGAAAAAGAGTTGGCCTGTAAGCCGGGTTCTGTCGTGAACAGCCATTCATCTAGGCGACAAATCACTCTGTCGCTCAAGCAATCTACCCAGGCGCCGCGCGGGCCACGCGTCTGCGCCTCTATTTGATCTTGCTCCGGGTGGGGTTTTCCCTGCCACACCTGTTACCAGGTGCGCGGTGCGCTCTTACCGCACCATTTCACCCTTACCCGCTTCCGAAGAAACGGGCGGTATATTTTCTGTGGCACTTTCCGTGGACTCACATCCCCCAGGCGTTACCTGGCACCCTGCCCTGTGGAGCCCGGACTTTCCTCCCTTTTATTTGCATAAAACGGCGACTGTTCGGCCAACTCTGGCGCCATTATACCCAAGCCTAAGGTCCTAGCCTAATCCAGGAAAAATTATTTTGTCTTGCTTTCTTGCTTAATCAGTTCATCCAAGACCAACAGCATATTTTCCTGCGACTTAGCCGTGGAAGCCGTAATTTTGTATTTTCCATTAACAATCAGAGCGGGTACCCCACTGATTCCATATCGCCCCGCCATAGCTTCCGCCTGACGGAATTTGGTATCGACGATGAATGAACCGTAAGCCGCACGAAAATCATCATCCTTAACACCATGATCAGCGAAAAATTTAGCCAGATCCTCTTCTGTTAACAATTTTTGTTTTTTGTTCTGAATCGCATCAAAAAAATCGGCATGTAATTTGTCATTCAAACCCAAAGCTTCCGCAGTGTAATAGGCCTTAGCATGTTTGCCCCAGACATCGCTGAATACCGCTGGCTGATGAATAAATTCAACATTCGCTGGTTTTTTCTTTAACCAGGCTTGTAATGCGGGTTCCAGACTGTAGCAATGCGGACAGCCATACCAGAAGAATTCTATAACTTCGATTTTGTCAGGATTCTGCACTGGCTGAGCAGGGTTGATTAGCTCGTAGCCACCCTCAGCGTGAACCAAGCTTGAAATACTGAGCAAAGCCCATAACACAAAAATTCTAATCATTAGAGTTCTCCATAAATAGTCATCCAAACCAAAATGTAGTGATACTTGAATCTTTCAAGCAGTGAATACGACACTAACCGCGAAACACCAAACTCAGCGCCACAAAAAAGCCGCACTATAAGCGCGGCAATTCAGTCCAGCAAATACGGGGTTTATTTAAGTGTAGAAATATACAAAGCCACTGCTTTGATATCCGCATCACTCATTTTTGCCGCAATCATGTGCATCATATTGTCACGGTTTTTAGTTCTGCTACCGGTTTTGAAATCGGCCAGCGTTTTCGCTAAATAATCGGCATGTTGTCCATGCAAAGCTGGATAAGAAGCGGGTTTATTTCCTTCCGCTTGAGGACCATGACAAGCAATACAGGCTGAAACACCTGTGGCTAATTTACCATTGCGATAAATGTCGGCACCGGCTGTCAATAAATTGGCCAGTTCAGCTTTCTTTTGTTCATCGGTTTTTGCGGGTGCATCATCGTCGTCATCGACCGGCAGACTAGGTGCTGGGTTAGCAGAAATTTTGTTGGCACTATAGAAAGCTGCCAGATCTTGCATGTCAGCATCCTCCAGACCTAATGCCAATGGCGCCATCATAGGCGCGAGCCGAACGCCGTCTTTGAAAGCCTGGAGTTGTTTGACCAGATAACCCGGATGCTGCCCAGCCAGCTTAGGAAAGCCAGGCATGGCGCTGTTACCGTCATCACCATGACAACCCGCACACATGGCAGCTTTGGTTTTACCGGCACTCGCATTACCTTGTGCATTGACAAATCCGCTACCGCTCATTAACAACATAGCAACGGCAACAGTCAGCATTTTTTTTATCATTATCAGCACCTGTTAAGGAAAGTTAACTGACACCAATCCAACGAAAACCGCGGCTGGCGCTATAATGACGCGATTCTAACCGATTTACCCCCATGAAGCGAGACAGCGATGAATCCCATCTACCACCAAGCCAAATTCATCAACAGCGCTCCGCGTCTACAAGATGCTCCTCCCGACCAAGGTTGGGAAATCGCTTTTGCAGGACGATCCAATGCCGGAAAATCAAGCGCAATCAATACCTTAGTCCAACAAAACGCGCTTGCCAGAGTCAGTAAAACCCCGGGTCGCACCCAATTATTAAACTTCTTTGCCATTGACGAACAGCGCAAAATCGTTGATTTACCGGGCTATGGCTATGCCAAAGTCCCTGAAGCGATTAAGCGGGAATGGGGCAAAATGATAGAAACCTATCTGAGTGAGCGTAAAGCGCTGTGCGGAATTGTGCTCATTATGGACATTCGTCACCCGCTCACTGAATTCGATCAACAAATGCTGGACTGGTGTGCACACGCCAAACTGCCATTGCACATTATGCTCACCAAATCCGACAAACTTAAATTTGGTGCAGCGAAGACCACCTTGCTGGAGGTTCAACGCGCACTTAAGCAATTAGGGGTTCCGGTGACAGTGCAATTATTTTCCGCCTTAAATAAAACTGGAATTGATGAAATCCATACGGTTCTGGATCATTGGTTTGAAGTCGATCTGTAAAATAACAAGCAACACTATTGAATCAATTGATACTTGATGTTGTGCTACAACCCTAAACTTGGACGAATTATTACTTAGCGCATTATGGACATTAGCCATACCCACTCCGACAACAAAACAGCCTCAGCCAGTCATTGCCCACTCTGTGACTCACAACAAATTGAGCCATTATCCAATCGCAATCGTGAGGGCACCCCCCTTCACACCGTTATTTGCCTGGACTGTGGACTGGTGTGGAGCGATCCATTTCCGCATGATCCCCGTGCATTCTATGAGAACGAATATCGACTGGCCTACAAAAGCAGTTACCAGCCCAAAGCAAAACATGTTTATCGTGCTGGTCAGGTGGCTCTAACCCGCCATCAGAAAATCAAGCCGTTAATCCGGTCACCACAAACCTTATTAGACGTCGGTGTCGGCGGTGGCGAATTTGCTTACCTGATGAAAGCTCTTGGCCACGCTGTTTCGGGGATTGAACCGAATCTCGGTTATGCCAATTACGCCAAAACCCAGTATGACCTAAATCTGCAAATAGGCTTTCTGCAAGACGCGCAATTTGCTGACAACAGTTTTGATGTCATTACCATCTGGCATGTGCTTGAACATACCGAAGATCCGTTGCAGGTTTTAAGCAAGCTGGGTTCGTGGTTAAAACCACAAGGAACCTTGGTGGTTGAGGTACCCAATATTGAGGCAGTTTGCCAATCCCCCAAAAGCACCTTCCACGATGCCCATTTGTTTAATTTCAATCTAGCCAGCCTCAGCAAAATGGCTGAAAGAGCTGGCTTAAGCACTCAACAGCATCTGCTCTCAGCAGATGGTGGCAATCTGACTGTATTTTTTAATAAAGCGGACTCTGCAATTACTGCCTCTGACTGGCACTTACCGGGTAATGCAGAAATGATCAAACACATAGTCCTCAATCACACCCCATTTAGGCACTATACTTCGTTGGCGCCTTACTCGCGTTTTGCAAGGCGTGTATTCAGAAACATAGGCGAATTCAAAGCAACCCGGACTAGCAAGGATAATAAGAGCTTGCTGGATACCTTATATAGCCAGATTCTGAAATCTGCTTAATGGGCTTGATCCCAGTTGCCGCCATGACCAACTTCCACCACCAGCGGCACTTTTAAAGTCGCCGCCTGGGACATTAACTGATTGATGGTCGTCATCGCTGTTTCCAGCTGATGTTCGGCCACCTCAAATACCAGTTCGTCATGCACTTGCATAATCATACGGGCATCAAACTGGCTGGTTTCCAACCAGGTATCACAGGCCAACATGGCCCGTTTAATAATATCGGCTGCGGTGCCTTGCATAGGTGCATTGATCGCAGTCCGTTCCGCATATTGTCTTAAGGCAGGATTTTTGGCATTGATATCAGGCAGATACAGGCGACGACCAAACAAAGTCTCCACATAGCCATTCTGTCTGGCTTGCTCACGAATATTATCCATGTATTGCTTAACACCAGGATAACGACTGAAATACAAATCAATATAGGCTTGGGCCTGATTGCGCGACAAACCCAGCTGTTGCGCCAGACCAAACGCCGACATACCGTAAATCAAACCAAAATTAATGGCTTTGGCCGAGCGGCGTAAATCGTTGGTCACTTGGTCACGCTCAACCTCGAATACTTCTGCCGCAGTCGCACTGTGAATATCGATACCTTGCGAAAACGCTGCCAGCAAACCGGCGTCATCCGAAAGATGGGCCATGATACGCAGTTCAATTTGCGAGTAATCCGCCGCCACTATGCAATAGCCGGGCGCAGCCACAAAGGCCTGGCGGATCTTACGCCCTTCTTCACTGCGTATCGGAATATTTTGTAAATTCGGATCGGAGGAGGACAAGCGTCCCGTCGCTGCAACTGCCTGATGATAGCTGGTATGCACCCGACCGGTTTGCGGATTAATCTGTTGCGGCAACTTATCGGTATAGGTGGATTTTAACTTGCTCATACTGCGATGCTCTAACAGCAAGCGCGGCAAAGCATATTCCAAAGCCAGCTCTTGTAAAACCGATTCATCGGTAGAAGGCTGACCTTTTGGGGTTTTTTTGATAATGGGTAATTGCAAACGCTCAAACAAAATTTCCTGAATCTGTTTGGGTGAACCCAGATTAAAGGCTGAACCCGCCAGATCGTGCGCTTGTTGTTCTATACCAATCATGCGATTGGCCAGTTCCATGCTTTGCTGATCCAGCATTGCACTATCAACCAAAACCCCATTCGCTTCAATATGCCCTAAAACCTTGACTAAGGGCATTTCAATATCTCGATAGAGCGACAACAGCGTAGCCTGTTGTTGTAGGCGTGGAAACAAAGTCTGATGTAAACGCAGGGTAATATCAGCGTCTTCACAGGCATATTCGCTGGCGACATCAATGGCCACTTCCTGGAATGGAATCTGTTTAGCCCCTTTACCGGCAACATCCTCATAGTGAATGGTATCCAGCTCTAAATAATACTTCGCCAGATCATCCATATTGTGACGGGTGGCGGTACTGTTGAGTACATAAGACTGCAACATCGTGTCATGAGCAATGCCCTGCAAAATGATGCCATGATTGGCCAGTACGTGGGCGTCGTACTTCAGATTTTGACCCAGCTTGGCCTGATCGGGATTTTCCAATAAGGGTTTGAGTGCCTTTAAAACATCCTCGCGATTCATCTGTTGAGGTACATCAGGATAATCATGCGCTAGCGGCAAGTAGGCTGCCTCACCGGCTTCGATAGCAAAGGACAGACCCACGATGCGCGCTTGGTTGTAGTCCAGACTGGTCGTTTCGGTATCAAAGGCAAATAGTTCAGCCTTGGCTAATTTAGCCAGCCAGTGTTCAAAATTCGGCCAGTCCAAAAGGGTTTGATAATTTTTACTGGTCGGTGCAGGGGGCGTTTCAGGCACAGTTTGCTGATCCGAACTGGCGAGTTGAGTAGTTTCATGACTGAGGGTTTTGAGCCAACTACTGAATCCCAGATGGCCTAATTGATTTTTTAGCGCTTCAATATCGGCTGGGCGGCGTTTTAAGTCCTCCAGACCATAATGCAAGGCGACATCACAGCGAATGCGGGTTAATTCACGCGATAATGGTAATTGCGATAGGGCCCCACGCAAATTTTCGCCAATCTTGCCACCAATCTGATCCGCGTTGGCCATAATCTGATCCAGTGAACCATATTCCTGTAACCATTTGGCTGCTGTCTTAGGACCCACCTTGGGTACGCCGGGAACGTTGTCAACTGCATCACCCATCAAGGCTAGGTAGTCAACAATCTGCTCCGGTTTAACGCCAAATTTTTCCAGCACACCTGCTTCATCAAGACGGCTATTGGTCATGGTGTTTTCCAGCAAAATCTGCGGATTAACCAATTGCGCCATATCTTTGTCGCCGGTGGAAATGATGACCTGAAAGCCTTGTGCTGCTGCCGACTGCGCTAGGCTCCCTAAAACATCATCTGCTTCAACGCCGTGTTCAATAATTAAAGGTAAACCCAGTGTCCGAATCAGATCATGTAAGGGCTGAATTTGTACCCGCAAATCATCTGGCATAGGCGGGCGATGCGCTTTGTATTGATCATAAAGTTCATGGCGAAAAGTCTTGCCAGGCGCATCAAACACCACGCAAAAATAAGGCGTGTTGTAATCCTGAATGAGTTTACGCAACATATTAGAAACACCATATATCGCGTTAGTGGGCTGCCCTTGGGCATTGGTCAGGGGAGGTACTGCATGAAAAGCTCTGAAGAGGAACGATGAGCCGTCAATTAAAACGAGTGTGGGCGAAGCAGAACTATACATGCGCTGTAACCATTAACTGAGAACAGCGCACACCATACAGGCCGACTGTCAGACCTGCAACATAAAAAGAAATTCTGCGCGACTAAATAGGCAATTTATTAATTTCTTTTACATTTTCGTAATCAGCACCGACACTGATAATAAAACTGGTCACTTGCTCAATAGACATTTCAGATTTAATAACCTTGGATTCATGCACGATGATGGCAAAACCGGAGGTCGGATTGGGTGAAGTGGGTACAAACAACACATAACGATCTTGCGTTTTATTGGTCACATACGCTGGCACCCAAATACCTTCTTTGGGATATTCCACATAAACCACTTCACGCGGTTCTTGTAACTCATGACCGGCAATCATATTCACCAGCTTTTTGGTGACCCGGTAAATGGTGCTCAGGAAAGGAATACGTTCGATAAGATTTTCAAAGGCCGCGATGATAGAAAAGCGTCCGAAACTGACGCGATAACCTATGTAAGTAATCATGGCAAATGACACAGCAAACAAACCAAAGGTAATGGCGTAATTGTCAGAATAGCCATAAACGAACTGAAATAAATCCGTTAGCCGGTCTTTAACAAATAAGACGATTTGTAGAATCACCACCAGCGGAATCAGTGCCAGGATGCCCAATAATGTGTGATTGAGAATTTTCTTCATGCCCCACCCTTTGTATTTATAGTTGTTACGATTCAGACCTTATGGGCAGATCCTAAACGAATACCCATTGAGGTTCATTTAACCACAGGCGAGGCTTACAGATAAACTTTTATCTGCAAATTCAGGCTTTAATTAATTGATTTATAAGCAAACTCTAATAATGCTTGCCGACCAATCAGGCAGAACACGCAGACAAGAGCAAGAGACTAGGCTAATCTGGAAAAACTATGGCGCGGAAGGCCATAGCAGGAAAAAGCCCTATCAGCCAGACTGACAGGGCTGAATTAATTAAGAAATGTTTCTGCCGTAAAAAATTTCGGCCATTTCTTCCTGAAGCTGATCCTGAATTTCTTCTTTTTCTTCTTCAGTGAAATTACTTTCTTTTTCGAACAGGTAGTTTTCTAACTCGGTTTCTTTCAGGATCATTTTGGTATGGAAAATGTTTTCCTGATAGACATTCACATCCAGCATTTGATATAGCTCTTTAGTGCTTTCAGCAATGTAATTCTGGATCGAGTTAATTTTGTGATCGATATAGAGTTTTTTGCCCGACACATCGCGGGTAAAACCACGCACCCGATAATCCATAATCACGATATCAGATTCGAAACTGTGGATCAGATAGTTCAAAGCCTTAAGCGGCGAAATCTGTCCGCATGTTGACACGTCAATATCGGCACGAAAAGTACAAATATCCGTATCCGGATGACTTTCTGGATAGGTATGAACAGTAATATGACTTTTATCCAAATGGGCCAATATCGTATCGGGTAACGGACCAGGGGATTCAGAGTTCATGCCAGCCGGAATGACTTCACCTTCAGAAATCAGCATCGTCACACTGGCACCCTGAGGATCGTAATCCTGATGAGCAATGTTCAGAATCTGCGCACCAATGATATTGGCAACGTCTTTGAGAATCTGGGTTAAACGTTTGGCGTTATAGGCTTCATCAATATATTCGATGTAGGCCTTTTCCTGTTCCTTGGGCGCATAGCAGACATCATAGATATTGAAACTTAAAGACTTAGTCAGGTTATTAAACCCGTGTAACTGTAACTTGCTGCTCAACTATCAACCCTCAAAAATTTCAAAATCATGGCTAATTTCAACGCCTGCATTACCCAACATAATGGACGCCGAACAATATTTTTCAGCAGACAGCCTAACAGCACGCTCTACAGCGGTAGCCGATAAGTTTTTGCCGGTTACTTTAAAGTGTAAATGGATCTTGCTGAACACACTGGGCACTGCATCCACACGTTCTGCGGATATCTGAGTTTCACAGCCAGTCACAACGTGACGCCCTTTCTCAAGAATGTCCACCACATCGAATGACGAACAACCACCGACACCGATCAGTAACAACTCCATAGGTCGTATCCCGATGTTACGGCCACCATGATCAGGTGGTCCATCCATCACGACCGCATGGCCACTACCAGACTCACCGACAAACATGCGGCCATCAACCCATTTAACCGTCGCTTGCATTTCAAATCCCGAAACAAAAAATTGGCGGCGATTTTACAACGATACGCTCAAGGACATTGATTTTTTTATGGTAAATAGGCATTCAAAGCTAAGCTTACAAGCATTATCGCTTGTCAATTATGACAAGAAGATGAAATAAACTTAGTCGCGAAAATTGTTAAATTGCAAAGGTTGATCCAGTTCTTCACTGCGCAACATCTGAATCACCTCTTGTAAATCATCACGTTTTTTACCGGTCACCCTGACTTTATCGCCATTAATCGCTGCCTGAACCTTGAGTTTTTTGTCTTTGATTAATTTAACGATTTTTTTAGCAAAATCAGACCCTATGCCTTGCTTCAAAGTAATACTTTGCTGAGCAGTTTTACCGGTATCCTGAATTTTGCCGCTTTCTAATGAACTGATATCGATACCCCGTTTGCTCATTTTGGCGTACAAAATCGGTAGCATTTGTTGCAATTGAAAGGTAGATTCTGCTTTCATCACAATCGCATCATCCTGTTGTTCAAATTCGGCGTTAGAGCCTTTAAAATCGAAACGCGTTGATACCTCTTTATTAGCTTGATCAATTGCATTCGTCACTTCGTGACCATCGATTTCTGAAACGATATCAAATGAAGGCATAGTCAGTACTCATGAATGTAGAAAGTGCGGCACTATACAACAAGACTGTTTATCAAGGAATGTTTGCCATGACTGATTTAAGCCGTTATCACCAGTTCCTGAATACGCCTCTGGACACGCTATTAGCCCAGCAAAATGCAATCGATCCGGAAAGCGCTTTCTTTGCATTGTTTAAACACTGCGCCAAAGACGTGCCGGCTTATGCGGATTTTTTAAAGCACCATGCAGTCGTAGCTGACGAACTGACTTCGCCTGAGGATTACAGCAAACTGCCCTTAATGACTAAGATGGGCTATATGCGCGCATATTCTCTGGCTCAACGTTGTATGGGCGGGAGTCTGCAAGCTGCAGATCGTATTGCTGTCTCATCAGGATCCACCGGACAAGCCACTTTTTGGCCCCGTTCACTCAATTATGAAGCCGAAATTGCCGTGCGCTTTGAACAAGTCTTGCATGACAGTTTTCGAGCTCATCAACGTTCCACCCTGGCGATTGTCTGTTTTGCTTTAGGCAATTGGGTAGGCGGATTATTCACCACCTCCTGTTGCTGGCACCTAGCCGCCAAAGGCTATCCATTGATGACAGCGACACCCGGTAATAACAAAGCCGAGATTTTCCGAGTGGTGCGCGAACTAGCGGCCGACTTTGAACAAATCGTTCTACTCGGCTACCCGCCCTTTATTAAGGATGTCTTGGATGCCGGCTTGCATGAGGGCATACCCTGGCGAGACTATCAAACCAAACTTGTATTTGCCGGCGAGGTTTTTTCGGAGGAATGGCGTGAATTACTTGCCTTACGCACTGGCTCAACAACAGCCTGTTTTGATTCTGCCTCACTCTATGGCACTGCGGATGGCGGCGTTCTGGGCAATGAAACACCTTTTACCATAGCGATCAGACGCTGGCTGGCACAACACCCAGACCTAGCTCACTCATTATTCGGTGAGGCGAGATTACCTACGCTGGTTCAATATGATCCAGCCAGCCGTTATTTTGAATTGGAAAACGATACCCTGGTGGTCAGTGCCGACAATAGCCTCCCCTTGCTTCGTTATCATATTGCCGATAAAGGCGGACTGATAGGCTTTCAACAGATGTTGGATTTTCTTCGCCAGCATGGCATCCAAGATCTGACCCAACTGGGTCTACCTGACGATTACCAACCCCGCCAACAACCCCTGGTTTTCGTGTTTGGCCGGGCTGATTTCACGGTATCGTTCTACGGAGCCAATATTTATCCCGAAAATATTGCGGTAGGACTGGAGCAAGAGGCTGTTAACCAATGGTTAAGCGGTAAATTTGTTCTGGAAACCGATGAAGATGCAAATGGCGACAAGTATTTACAGATTGCCGTTGAATTATTGCCGGGTATTGCCGCTGATTCGAGTAAAGCCGAACAAATCGCAATTTCGGTGCAACAACAGTTATTACGCCTGAACAGCGAATTTAAACATTACACACCGGCCGAGCGACAATTACCCCAGATCACTTTGCATACCTTTGCTGATCCTGATTATTTTCCCTTGGGCGTCAAACATCGCTATACCCGCAACAAGCATTAAACCAGGAGCCTGATTATGCAAACCCCAACCCTGATCCCGGAAATTGTGGCGCATATCGCGGATATTCGGCAGTTGCGCCGAGACTTACATGCCCACCCTGAACTGCGTTTCGAAGAACACCGAACGGCAGAATTAGTGGCCCGCACCCTCAGTCATTGGGGTATAGACATACATCGTGGCTTAGGTGGAACCGGTGTGGTTGGGATTATCAAAAACGGTAATTCCGATCAAAGCATTGGCTTAAGAGCCGACATGGATGCTTTACCGATTCAGGAACACAATCAGTTCGAGCACGCTTCAAAACATCCCGGCAAAATGCATGCCTGTGGTCATGATGGCCATACCGCTATGTTATTGAGTGCTACACAATATTTGGCGAAACACCGCCACTTCAACGGCACGGTCTATCTGATTTTTCAACCGGCAGAAGAAGAGGGCGGTGGCGCCAACCTCATGATTCAGGACGGTTTATTTCGACTCTTTCCTATGCAAGCTGTTTATGGCATGCACAACTGGCCTGGTTTAGCAGCCGGTCAGTTCGCCATTAGCCCGGGCCCAGTGATGGCATCGAGCAATACCTTCAGAATTGTGATCAAGGGCCGTGGCTGTCATGCCGCCTTGCCCCATTTAGGCCTTGATCCGGTTCCGGTGGCCTCACAAATCGTCCTCGCCTTGCAAACCATACTCACCCGCAACGCCCATCCGCTGGAGTCAGGTTTGATTTCGGTCACCCAGATTCATGCCGGAGAGACTCGGAATGTGATTGCTGACAATTGTGAACTGGCTGGCACTGTGCGGGCCTTTAATAGCACTATGCTGGATTTAATTGAAACGCGTATGCAGGCAATTACTCAACACCTTTGCCAGGCTCACGACATGGATTATCTGTTTGAATTTAATCGCAATTACCCACCGACTATTAACCACCCAGATGCTGCCGACTTTGCCCGACAGATCATGAGCGAGCTAGTAGGGAGTGACAATGTAATCGCCCAACAAGCCACCATGGGCGCAGAGGACTTTGCCTTTATGCTCAACGAAGTACCGGGCTGTTATGCCTTCATTGGTAATGGCGATGAGGAGCATCGCAGTCTTGGCCATGGAGCCGGTCCTTGCACCTTACACAATGCCAGTTATGATTTTAATGACAACATCCTGGCACTAGGCGCCAGCTATTGGGTAAAACTGGCTGAATCCGCTCTGACTTAGTGGGCAGGCTTACGCTATAATTCACTCATTTTTAAGCAAACAAGTGGCCCTTAACGTGTCGATCAGCAATAACGATGTTTCTACTTTTCAGGGCCTGATTCTGACCTTACAAGAATACTGGTCAAATCAGGGCTGCGTCATTATCCAACCACTCGATCAGGAAGTCGGCGCAGGCACATTCCATCCTGCCACTTTCTTACGTGCCATTGGCCCAGAGCCCTGGAACTCGGCTTATGTTCAGCCTTCTCGTCGCCCCACCGACGGTCGTTATGGCGAAAACCCTAACCGCCTGCAACATTACTACCAGTTTCAGGTGGTCATGAAGCCTTCACCTGATCATATTCAGGAATTGTATTTAGGCTCCTTACGCCATTTAGGATTGGATCTGAATGAGCACGATATTCGTTTTGTAGAGGATAACTGGGAATCTCCAACCTTAGGCGCTTGGGGTTTGGGCTGGGAAGTCTGGTTGAACGGCATGGAAGTCACTCAGTTCACTTATTTTCAACAAGTGGGTGGCTTGGAATGCAAACCGGTAACCGGTGAAATCACCTATGGTTTGGAACGGATTGCCATGTATCTGCAAGGAGTAGAAAGCGTATTCGACTTGGTCTGGACTCGCGGTCCACAGGGTGTAGTGACGTATGGCGATGTATTCCATCAAAACGAAGTGGAGATGTCGGCCTTTAATTTTGAACACGCCAATGTTGAGTTTTTGTTCCACTGCTTTGATACCTATGAAAGCGAGTGCGTCAAACTTCTGGAACAAAATCTGCCCTTACCAGCCTACGAAATGGTTTTAAAAGCTTCCCACAGTTTCAATCTGCTTGATGCCCGTCATGCGATTTCGGTCACGGAACGCCAACGCTATATTTTGCGCGTAAGGAATATTGCCAAGGCGGTTGCCGAAGCCTACTACCAGCGCCGCGAAGCCCTGGGTTTTCCAATTCTCGCCAGACAGGGAGCGTAACATGAGCCAGACCCGTGATTTCCTATTTGAACTGGGTGGTGAAGAATTACCCCCCAAATCTCTCTTAAAACTCAGTCAGTCGCTGGCGCAAGGCATCATCGATGGTCTTAATGAAGCGGGTTTGGATACGCGTACTGAGCAAGTACAAACCTACGCAACCCCGCGTCGTTTAGCGGTCTTGATTAAAGACCTCCCTGAGCAACAAGCTGACAAAATTGTTGAAAAACGAGGCCCCGCTATTCAGGCGGCCTATGATGCCGAAGGCAAGCCCAGCAAGGCTGCCTTAGGCTTCGCCAGCAGTTGTGGCGCTGAATTTTCAGCACTGGAAACCCTAGCAACCGATAAAGGGGCCTGGCTCATTTTCAAACAAGCTGTCAAAGGCCAGCCAGCGGTAAACCTGTTGCCTGATATCGTGCGTAAAAGTCTGGCTCAACTGCCCATCGCCAAACGTATGCGCTGGGGCAATTCGGATCATGAGTTCGTGCGTCCCGTTCACAATATTGTCATGCTGTTTGGTTCTGAAATTATCGATACTGAAATTCTGGGAATCAAGAGCGGCCGCACCACCTTTGGCCATCGTTTTCATTCAAGCGGCACTCTCAGCATCGATCAGCCTGAGGCTTATCAACACACCTTGTTGAACGGCAAAGTAGTCGTTGACTTCGCAGATCGTATGCAAACTATTCGTGATGCGGCTAATGCTGCTGCTTCTGCTGTCGGTGGTACTGCGCATATCGAAGAAGATTTGCTTGAGGAAGTAGCGGCTTTAAACGAATGGCCAGTGCCAGTTGTCGGCAATTTTGATGCCCGTTTTCTGGAATTACCACAGGAAGTGCTGATTACCACGATGCAGGCCAACCAGAAATATTTTCCGGTAAAGAACGCCCAAGGTGGCTTGCTGCCGCACTTTATTACTTTTGCTAATATTGAAAGTACGCGTCCTGACTCTATTCGCCAAGGTAATGAACGCGTGGTTTTACCGCGACTGGTCGATGCTGAGTTTTTCTGGAAACAGGATCGTAAACAAAGTCTGGCCGATCGTATTGAAAGCCTAAAAAGCATCGTTTTTCAAAAAGATCTGGGCAGCTTACACGACAAAACTGCACGGGTTGCCGCACTGGCCGCCAGCATTGCTGAACAGTTAAACAGCACTGTTGAAGATGCTAGTCGCGCAGCATGGTTGGCCAAAACCGACCTCATCACCAATATGGTGAGTGAATTTACCAATCTGCAAGGCATCATGGGGCGCTACTATGCTGCCGCTGATGGCGAATCGGCAGCGGTAGCACTGGCTTTGGAAGAGCAATATTTTCCCAAACAATCCGGCGCTCCAACTCCGTCCAGCACCACCGGACAAGTATTGGCCTTAGCGGAGAAGATTGACACAGTCTGCGGTATTTTTAGCGCCGGATTAATCCCTACCGGCGATAAAGATCCATACGCCTTGCGTAGAGCCAGTTTAGGTATTCTGCGTATTTTGATTGAAAATCATATTGCTCTGGATCTCGTGGATTTAGTGGATCAGGCCTTGGCGCAATTCCAGCACAGTTTTGATAAAGCTGAAACACATCAGCGAGTCGTCGATTTTATTTTTGACCGACTCAAAGGCTATTGCTTGGATCAAGGCTACAGCATTGACGAATTTGAAGCCGTTTTGGCAGTCAAACCGACTCAACCATTAGACTTTATGCGTCGCCTGCAAGCCGTGAAAAACTTCCGCCAACTCCCGGAAGCCGCCAGCTTAGCGGCCGCCAACAAACGAATCAGTAATATCCTGAAAAAATCGGATGAGGTCGTTAATGGACAAATCGGTAGCTTGGTAGAAGACGCAGAAAAAACGCTATTGACTGCTGCCGAAGCATCCAAACAGGCCATAGCTCCTTTGCTGCAGCAACAGGATTATGCTCAGGCCTTGAGTCGCTTGGCTGAACTAAAAGACACCGTCGATGCCTTTTTCGATCAGGTTATGGTTAATACCGATGATGTCGCCTTGCGAAAAAGCCGTCTAAGTTTATTGGCCTTGCTATCCGATCAATTTCTGCAAATTGCTGACATCTCTAAACTTCAATCGTGAGCCAGCGCTACGTCATTCTGGATCGGGACGGTGTGATTAATGTCGATTCGGATGATTACATTAAATCACCCGAAGAATGGCTGCCGCTAGACGGCAGCCTGCAAGCCATTGCTGAACTTTATCAACATGGCTACAAAATAGTGGTCATTACCAATCAATCCGGGGTAGCGCGGGGATTGTTCACCCTGGCAAGCCTGCATGCTATGCATGACAAAATGCAAAAACTGGTTGCCGATGCCGGCGGTAAAATCGAGGCCATTTATTTCTGTCCTCATGATCCATCAGCCCAGTGCGACTGTCGCAAACCTGGCACAGGTCTGTACACTCGATTTGCTGCAGAACATCAGGTCGACTTAGACGCTATTTATGCCATTGGCGACTCGTATCGTGATCTTGAAGCAGCCCGAAGCTGCAAAGCCAAAGCAATTTTAGTCAAAACCGGCAAAGGCCTTAAAACCCTTGCCAGCCACCCCGAACTCAATGAACCCGTATTTGAGAATCTATATGAAGCGAGTCAATACATCATCGCCCAAGGCTGATTTTAAAGTCTATCTAGGCTCCAGCCTGTTCTTTCTTTACATACTGGTATCAACGCCAGTGGTAGGCCTCCTGATTCTGGCTTGCAAACCTTTGACATTTGAGATTCGCTACCAAATTGCCAATAGTTGGATCAATCAGTTAATGGCGGTGCTTAAACTCACTTGCGGTTTAAGTTATGAGGTTGAAGGTCTGGAAAATCTGCCTAAACAAGGGGCAGCCATCATCTTAAGCAAACATCAATCGGCATGGGAAACCATTGCTCTGCGCCAATTTATTCACCCCCAAACAGCGGTATTGAAAAAATCATTGTTACAGATTCCGTTTGGGGGCTGGGCGCTGAGCACCTTGAAACCTATCGCCATAGACCGTCAAAATCAGAAGGAAGCCTTAAAAATGCTGATTGACCAAGGTTCAGCCCGACTGGAAGATGGCTTGTTCGTACTTATTTTTCCGGAAGGCACTCGGGTTGCACCTGGGGCACAGGCAAAATTCAATGCAGGTGGCGCTATGCTGGCTCAGAAGACCGGTTTCCCCGTAATTCCATTAGCGCATAATGCCGGGGAATATTGGCCGAGAAATAGCTTCTTAAAATACCCAGGCACTATTAAAGTCAAAATAGGCCCTGCGATATTAACGGCTGACAAAAAATCTAAAGAGATTAACGCTGAAGCGGAAGCGTGGATCAATCAGGCGATGCAGGAAATCAGTAAATACTAAACTCTGCAGACCCCACAAAACAAAAGACCCGCCAAAGCGGGTCTTTTTTTTACGATTTGGGCGAAACTTAGTTAGCTTTGCCTTGAGCAGCGCCTGAACCGTAGTTAGCTGGTTTTTTGTTACCGATGTCTGGGCTGTCCATGCAGCCAGTTAAGCTAACAACAACCATCACAGCCAAAATAGATAATACTTTTTTCATGACATCCTCCAAGTTTATAAAATTTATTATGTGTACTAATTAAAAGCACGAGCAGTTTATAACATGCAAATCGCGACTAGGCAACACGCTTTGAAATTTTTTAGTCAGGCATTAAAAATGCTAACCAAATAACAAAGCCCACCAAGGCGGGCTTTGTCTAGCGGAGTCACTACCAGTATTATTGCGCTTTACCTTGAGCAGCGCCAGAACCGTAGTTAGCTGGTTTTTTGTTGCCAATATCTGGGCTGTCCATACAACCTGTTAAACTAACAACCATGATCATAGCCAGAATTGAAAATACTTTTTTCATAACATCCTCCAATAATTAGGTTTTTATAATTTTTTGTGCTCATAAGCGTTGCACGGGCAAATTTATATCATGGTCAAAAGCTTGGTGCAATACCTAGTTCAGTGAGTGGTATCTATATCTTTAGGCATCTGTATCTGCACCTCTTTACCTTGCCAGCTGATTTGGCCAATGTTTGACCACTCTCCAGACAAGTTATTGTTTCTAAGATCTTTTTCCCATTCAAACGGTGCTTTAATAGTTTTCACCTTGAGTAAAAAAACTGTTTTGTCTAAAGACAAATTTTGCTTAATGCCCCAAAAAGCGGTGACTTTCATCAAAAATTTTTTCAGTCTCACTTCATCGATGTTCGGGGTAACCGCAATATTGGCCCACATAGAATGAACCCGACCCCAGTTTGGCGCCAGCATCCGACCTTGGGAATTAATGAACGGCAGCCATTGCTCCTGCCCGCTATCATCCAGATAGGTAATAGCCAGAATATGGTCATAGCCTTCAAAATGATCATGTAAGTACAGCGCGTGTGGCGTAATACCTAATAAGGAGTTGGAAAAAAGTAAGACTGCATTACTTATATCCGTCATCACACTGAACATTGGGTTTTGACGGGTATTAACATGCAGTCGATACAACAGACCGTAATGCAAACTGCTATTTAGCTGCAAGAGGATTAAAAGAATCAGAACCTTGCTCAGTTTACGAGCAATGCGTTTAACAGCTTTTGGATCCTGATTGATAAACAAGCGATCATAAAGCAATGGCGCGTATTGGGCTTGCGGAACCATGCATTCACTGTCACAGAGCTGACGCTGGCGATTATCAGCAATACGGCGATAAATATGACAAGCAATCTGATAAACCCCCGGCATAGTTATCAGCCATCCAACAGGCGCCATATAGCCCATGACTCTTAAAATTTTTGCGTAGGTCGCGACCCCCGCATAAACCCTGCCCTGAGCATCAACAGCATACAAGTCTTTTAATAATTGCTGACTATCAATCGCCTGCAATTCGGGCTGTTGTGCTGCTGTTGCTTGCGCCGGCCTGAAATCCACACGATTGAAAATATCAAAATGCTTAATAGTCAGAACCGTCCGACAACATAATGGACATTGCTGATCATAAAATACCCTCAGCGAGGCCTGTTTTGCCTGCAAGACATTCGCAATCGCCTTGTACCAGCTGAAAGGCATCATCAACGCATAAAAACTCAACATCCCTAGCCCAAAGGGATAAATGTTAAATGACAGGGTAATTCCAATATGCAAACCCAATCCGATTAGAAAATAAAACGGTCTTAAGTTGCGGCGATAAAACAGAGCCAGAAAGGTGATCTGAAAAACCAGAATGGTATAACCAAACAACTTTTGCAGATACTCCTGATTCAACAACCACGATAGATCCAGAGCCGACATATAGTAGGGCATGGAAGAAGGTAGCCAGGCGCCGAGCCCATTTCGCCAGTGTGGCGCAAACATTTTATGAATGACTGAATCGAAATACAGAAACCCAAGACAGAGTATGACAGGCAGGCTATAAGCCAGGGGTGATACTTTTGGCACAGCATATTGGGCGTAGTGTACGAACGGTGTTTGCAATTTTTTACGTAAACCATCTAATGCCAAGGCCTTATCCATAGGCATAAAAATCAGGCAAAAATTGGCGCCGGTCATAAACAAATCAAATCCACCATCAAAATCACGCTGCATGGGGGTGAAATTGACGAAGACCAACCACAACAGATAATTCGTGATTGCCGCTTGCTGACAGCAATATCCCAACATCAAGGCCAAAGCCACTGCCGCCCAAAGCCACAGGAAGCAAACAATCATTGGAAATTCAACGTCCAAAAACGGAATCGGGTCAAAAATCAAATGATTGAAATAAATCAGAAACAACACTTCTTGCAAGGTCACCAAACCAAACAATAGCCTGAATATGCCAATACCTGTTGCTGGCGCTGTCTCAGGAAACAGCTGATAAATCTTATTATAAAGATAGCTTTGCATAGTCTTAGAGGGCAGAAAAACAGGCTAATTATAAGGAATTAGAGAAGGGGTATTTTGATTTTGGACAATAAAAAAGGCGGCACCGAATCCGGTGTCGCCTTTTTTCGAGAAAGCGTTAAGCTTTAAAGCTTATTCTTCGTCTTTAGGCTCAGCGAAAACCCACTTCACGAAAAAATATCCTACAGCGATAATTACAACTGCGCCAACCATACCAGCTGGTTCTTTAAGCATTTCGGTTAAATCTAAGATCGCTCCCATGGGTGCCTCCTACCTTTAGTTAGTGTTATAAAATCTGCCAAATGTTGGCACTCGAATGCCATATCTTACTTTAGCCATGATTTATGTCAAGTAATTGATCATTTTACATATAAAAAAACCGTGGCAAATTGCCTTATTTAGAGAATCTGAGTAGTATTGAAGGCTGTAATCATAGAACTATAACAATTACCTGAGAGGATACCGTTATGATAGGTGGCGTAATTATGATTTTGACAACGATTTGGGTTTACCAATCGTTGATTAAAGCAAGAAAAGGCAACACTTTACTGTGGGTAGCAGGGCTTGCTGGCTTATTTTTAGCTATGCAGTTTTTGTTTTATACCATAAATGTGGAAATCGTCGACGCATTGGACGGCAAAGATCCCAGTGATGCTTACGAGCGCGATTTAACCAGCGTAGGCGACAGAAAAACGTCTGAAGGTGTTGGTGGAGCGATTTTACCGACCTTTTTGGAATTGTTGCCTCCGATTGCAGGCTTCCTGAGTGTTGCGGTTGTTCGCTTGTTATTCATTACCAAAGAAGCAATAACCCCGGCCAATTTATTCGGTGGCTTGAAAGAACTGTTCAGCAGTATCAAAAACAGTTTCAAAACATCTAGCAATTAATGCATTAGATGACGGCAGATCAAGCAATTCTGCCGTCATTATCCCTTTGGTTTAACCAACAACCAACGAAACAACCGTCTTTACTAAAAACACAAACGCCAGCGTTGCTATCAAACCGATGACAATATAAGTCGACAATGAACCGTGCTTAAAATCAACTTGACGATTCTTTTCGCTTTGCACCCCTATTAAAGCAGCTAAAACGCTTTTAACAACATGTAGTAAACTGGGCGTAGACATAAACCTCCCTAAAAAAGACAACTCGCAAAGAAAACCAGAATTCTAAGGCTCTCTTTGCCCCAAATATTCGACAGATGAACAGCTCACAACGATTAAAACAGCAGCTCGCTAATAAAATTTTATATCTTGATGGTGCGATGGGTACCATGATACAGAGCTATAAGCTTGGCGAAAAGGACTATCGAGGTGAACGCTTTGCAAACTGGCCATGCGACTTGAAGGGAAATAACGATCTATTGTCCCTGACGCAGCCCGACATTATTAAAGCCATTCATCAGGCTTATCTTGAGGCAGGTTCCGATATCATCGAAACCAACACCTTTAATTCGACACAAATTGCGATGGCCGACTACCAAATGGAGAGTCTGGCCTATGAAATGAATGTTGCAGCAGCGCGACTGGCCAAACAAGTCTGCGAAGCAATCACGGCATTAACTCCCGATAAACCCCGCTTTGTAGCCGGCGTACTGGGCCCAACCAACCGTACCTCGTCGATTTCACCTGACGTCAATGATCCCGGATACCGCAACGTCACTTTTGATGATCTGGTTGCAGCCTATGCAGAAGCCACTCGCGGTTTAATCGAAGGCGGTGCTGACATCATTCTGATCGAAACCGTTTTCGACACCTTGAATGCCAAAGCCGCCATTTTTGCAGTCGAAAATACGTTTGATCAACTCGGTTATAAATTACCGGTGATGATTTCTGGCACTATTACCGATGCTTCCGGGCGCACACTGTCTGGGCAAACCGCAGCAGCATTCTGGTATTCTCTCAAACATGTCCAGCCTATTTCTATTGGCTTTAACTGTGCTTTAGGCGCCAAAGAATTACGCCAATATATTGAAGAATTGTCCGCGATCTGCGACACCTATGTTTCTGCCCACCCGAATGCCGGCCTGCCCAATGAGTTTGGCGAATACGACGAAACGCCGGAACAAATGGCTGAAGAACTGGCTGACTGGGCAGCCAATGGCTATCTGAATATTATTGGTGGTTGCTGCGGTACCTCACCAGAAACGATACGCGCTATCGTCAAGGCCGTCAGTCAACACGCGCCACGACAAATTCCTGAACTGACCAAGCAATGCCACCTGTCCGGCCTGGAACCCATGTCGATAGGCCCGGACACCTTATTCGTCAATGTCGGCGAACGTACCAATGTGACCGGTTCGGCTGTTTTTAAGAAATTGATTGTCGAAGAAAATTACGAAGCGGCCTTAGAAGTAGCCAAACAGCAGGTCGAAAACGGGGCGCAAATCATCGACATCAATATGGATGAAGGCATGTTGGAATCAAAAGCCGCCATGGTGCGCTTTTTGAATCTGATTGCTGCCGAACCCGATATCGCTCGGGTACCGATCATGCTGGACTCTTCGAAATGGGATATTCTCGAAGCCGGTCTCAAATGCATTCAGGGCAAGGGCATTGTTAATTCCATCTCCCTGAAAGAAGGTGAAGACAAATTTATCGAACAAGCCAGACTGGTGCGTCGTTACGGCGCCGCCGTTATCGTGATGGCTTTTGATGAGGTAGGGCAAGCCGATACTTTGGCGCGTAAAGTTGAAATTTGTCAGCGCGCCTACAAAATTTTGGTGGAACAAATTGGCTTTCCAGCTGAAGACATTATTTTTGACCCCAATATTTTCGCTGTCGCCACCGGTATTGAAGAACACAATAATTATGGCGTTGACTTTATCGAAGCCACACGCCAGATCAAACAAAGTCTGCCTCACGCCCTGATCTCAGGCGGCGTCTCCAATGTTTCCTTTTCTTTTCGCGGTAATAATCCGGTTCGGGAAGCGATCCATGCGGTATTTTTATATCACGCAGTCAAAGCGGGCATGTCCATGGGTATCGTCAATGCCGGCCAGCTAGCAATTTATGCTGACATCCCGACCGAACTTCGCGATGCTGTTGAAGACGTGATTCTTAACCGTCACGATAATGGCACCGAAAAACTGCTGGAAATTGCTGAGAAATATCGAGGCAGTGGGCAAAGTGTCAAACAAGAAACACTGGAATGGCGAGATTGGCCAGTACAAAAGCGTCTTGAACATGCTTTAGTCAAAGGCATTGCAGATTTTATTGAAGAAGACACCGAAGCGGCTCGTCTGGAAGCCGAAAAACCATTGCACGTCATTGAAGGTCCTTTAATGGACGGCATGAATGTGGTGGGTGATTTATTTGGTGAAGGCAAAATGTTTCTACCTCAGGTGGTTAAATCTGCCCGGGTCATGAAAAAAGCCGTTGCTTACTTAATGCCATATATGGATGCCGAAGCCGATGGCAGTGAACGTCAAAGCAATGGCAAAGTGCTGATGGCGACCGTGAAAGGCGATGTGCATGACATTGGCAAAAATATTGTGGCCGTGGTTTTGCAATGTAACAACTATGAAGTAATTGATATGGGGGTCATGGTACCCGCGGAAACCATTCTAAAAACTGCTCGCGAAGAAAATGTCGACATTATCGGTTTAAGCGGTCTGATTACACCGTCATTGGATGAAATGGTGCATGTTGCCAAAGAAATGCAGCGTCAAGGCTTTAAGATACCCTTAATGATAGGTGGCGCCACCACTTCTCGTGCCCATACCGCCGTCAAGATTGAACCGAATTACACAGCGGCTCCGACCGTCTATGTTACCGATGCTTCGCGCAGTGTCGGTGTGGTGGGGTCCTTACTCAGCGAAGATTTAAACGCTGATTATGTGGCTAAACTGCGGGAAGAATACGAAGTTGTCCGTGAACGCCATAAGGGCAGACATGCCAAAACCGCTCAGCATACGCTGGAAGCGGCCCGACACAACAAATATGCCTATCCTTCCACTTATACACCGGTAAAACCCAAATTTCTGGGCGTTAAGACCTTGGAAAATATCTCGCTGGCAGTAGTGGCGGAATTTATCGACTGGACACCGTTTTTCCTGACATGGGAGTTATCCGGCAGTTATCCCGCTATTTTGCAGGATGCCGTGGTCGGCACAGAAGCTCAAAAGCTGTTTAAAGATGCACAGACCATGTTGCAACAAATCATCGAGCACAACTGGTTACAAGCCAAAGCGGTAATCGGTTTCTTTGCGGCTAATAGCGAGGGTGACGATGTGGTGTTATTCCAGGACGAACAGCGTCAACAACGCCTAGAAGTGCTGCATCATTTGCGTCAGCAAAATATTAAAGCACCTGGCCGTCCTAATTATTGCCTATCGGACTTTATCGCCCCCCGTGAAAGTGGCATTGACGATTACTTGGGTGGTTTTGCGGTAACTGCGGGTATTGGTATTGAAACCAAGCTAGCTGAATTTGAAGCGGATCATGATGATTACAGCTCCATTATGCTGAAAGCACTGGCTGACCGGCTGGCAGAGGCACTAGCAGAATATACCCATCAATTAGTCAGACAAGAATACTGGGGCTATGCCGAAGATGAAAACCATGATAACGCTGCGCTGATCGATGAAGCGTATCAAGGCATACGTCCTGCTCCCGGCTACCCTGCCTGCCCAGATCATACTGAAAAAGCTAAATTATTCGACTTGCTAGATGCGACTCGCAATACGGGTATCCGCTTAACCGAAAGTTATGCGATGTATCCGACTGCCGCTGTCAGTGGTTGGTATTTTGCACATCCCGATGCCCAATATTTTAACGTTGGCAAAATCGAGCAAGATCAGTTGCTGGATTATGCACGTCGAAAAGGACTGCAGCGTGAAGTAGCAGAGCGCTGGCTAGCCGCCCATTTGCATCACTAAATGCAGAAACCTATGTCCAAACTGTTACTCATAGGCACTGAAGCTTGCCATTTGTGTGAAGAAGCGGAAATGCTTTTACAGCAAGCCGGACTAAGCTTTAGCAGCATCGATATTATTGATGATGACAGTTTACAACAGCAATATGGCCTATTGATTCCCGTGCTTCTGCATGACGCAAGCCAGAAAACGCTGAACTGGCCTTTTAATTTGGAACAGCTGAACGACTTCTTACAAGACATTGATTTATAATTCTGGCCACATTTTGAGCCGTAACTACTATGAGCGACACACCTGATATTCTGAAAAAAATTCTCGCCACTAAACAAGAAGAAGTGGCGCGCCGTAAACCGAATCTACCTCTAAGTCTGCTGGAAGAACTGGCCGGTGCAGTGCCTGGCCCTCGTGGGTTTTACCAGTCATTACTGAGCAAAGCGAATAGTGGAAAACCCGCCATCATCGCAGAAATCAAAAAAGCTTCACCCAGCCAAGGCGTGATTCGGGAAAACTTTTACCCAGTTGAAATCGCTCAGGACTATGCCATGAATGGCGCCACCTGCTTGTCGGTTTTAACCGATAAATTATATTTCCAAGGTTCTGAGGCTTATCTGCAGAGCGTACGGGAAAAATGTCCTCTGCCGGTCATTCGCAAAGATTTTATGATCGACCCGTATCAAATTCATGAATCACGGGCTTTGGGTGCTGACTGTGTGTTATTGATTGCCGCGGCCCTGGACGATACTATGCTGAAAGAATTGGCTGACACCGCAACCGCTTTAGGTATGGACGTGTTAGTCGAAGTTCATGATGCCGAAGAATTGCAACGTGCACTGCAGCTAGACACACCTATGATAGGCATCAATAATCGCAATTTGCGCAGTTTTGAAGTGTCTTTGCAAACCACTCTGGAACTCAAAAACAGCCTCCCTGATGACAGATTGATTGTGACTGAGAGCGGTATTCATACGCCAGAAGACGTTCAATTGATGCTAGATGCCGGTATCTTTAGCTTTTTAGTTGGCGAAGCCCTTATGCGCGCCCCTTCCCCTGGGCGCAAAATGCGGGAATTATTTTTCCCACGTTAATGCAGTATGTTCGGCCAGGACCCCATCATTATCCGTCACCCACGCCAATTGACCGTTGAGTGGGCACAGAAAGTTCTTGCTCAACACCTTACAGATATTCAGGTTGCCAGTATCATTATCCAAAACATTGATATTGGCACCACCACCCGCATTCAGGCACTGGTTGAACACAATGGTCCTGCGGAATTACCTCGGCGCTGGTTTATCAAGTTACCCTCTTTGAGTTGGCGGGCACGCCTGATTACCTTATTACCTCGTCTACTCAGTACCGAAGTACACTTTTATCAACATATTGCCCAATATGTCCCGCTTGTCACCGCCCAGGCATTGGGATCGGCTAGTCATTGGTTGGGAACCTCAACCTTGGTCATCAATCATGTTGAAGAAAACGGCGGACAAGCCGGGATCGCAGGACAGGCCTTAAACCTAGAACAAGCCAAGGCCGTGATCAAAAATCTGGCACAATTGCACGCCCGATTCTGGAATAAGGATCTAGATAACGAGCATCTGCGCCGACTAAAAGGCCCAACCCGTCAACTGGAAGACGTCTTAGGCAGTCTGCTTGCGGTACCGCTAAGGAACCTCTGATTAATTCCTGTGTAACGATATAATACACTTACAGTCCCGATTTCGAGCATTAGCCCATGGAAAAGTATCAACAACTTAGTTTTGCCGATGCCGAATATGCCAACAAAAGCAAAGTC
>Ga0194120_10000317_pt1 | contig 89968 bp, 78 predicted proteins | sample TA2MahCa65mmetaG_FD_148642 | JGI IMG/M metagenome (GOLD analysis project Ga0194120, IMG submission 148642) | Freshwater microbial communities from Lake Tanganyika, Tanzania - TA2015019 Mahale Deep Cast 65m | ecosystem: Environmental > Aquatic > Freshwater > Lake | place: Tanzania: Lake... | reverse complement strand
GCTTCAGAATCTTGATGATCTGCTCCTCGCTGTGCCTGGTTCCACGCATTCCTCTTCTCCTTCCTTTTGCCCGCTTCTCTCATATTACGTGGTACAGATTTTGGGGGCTGGGTCAATCGAGCGGGATTGGGAACTGCTGGAACAAATGAAGGCGAAATTCTGGTCGGAGAGCGAAGAGAGAAAGACCCCCGCGGCCCGCATTCGGATGGGGGAGCAGTTGTACCGGTATGCAAGGTCGGTGAGACCGGATTGGCCGTCGCAAGATGAACGGGACGCCGATCTTGCGGTTCATACACGAGTAGCCGAGGCTTTGCGACGTGCCGCGCCGGGCTTCGCGAAGAGTCGCGAAGCGGCACGCTAAGAGCGTCCGCTACGCCCGGACCATTCTCTCCGCGTCCCACCCGCAGACGGTTTTTTCGAAAAGCGAGTGGTTGCACAGCAGGGCGGGCCCGGCGGTGCGGAGGCCGAAGACAGCGTCCTCAAAGAACGGTTTGCGGGAGTGGACGGCGTTGTAGAAATTGCGGTGGTGCTCGAGATGCGCGTTGTGGGAGGGCGGGGCGGTGTAGACGTCCTCTTTCAAAGGCCGCATGGCGTCGGCGGAAGCCTTGGTCGCGGGATACTTCGAGCGGTAGCCGGTGAGGAACTTCTCCTGCGTTGCCTTGGTGAAGGTGTTGATAGTGTAGCCGGGCCCGGCTTCGCGTGGCTTGCGGGAGAGGGTGACGCTGGACATCCCGACCTCCATGACTCCCTCGCTGCCGACGAAGCGGACGCCGAAGCTCTCGCGCTGGCCGCCGGAGGCAAAGTTGACGCGGAGGGTGAAGGTGAAGCCGGGGTAATCGAGCAGGGCGAGCGCGATGTCGGGAACGTCGCGGCCGTCCTTCCAATAGCGCAGGCCGCCGGTCGAGAAGACGCGCGTGGGGCCGCTTGAGCCGGTGACGACGTGGAGACCGGTGAGCAGATGGACATAAAGGTCGCCGGCGACGCCGGTGCCGTAGTCCTGATAGTTGCGCCAGCGGAAGAAGCGCTTGGCATCGAAATCGCGCTTGGGCGTGATGGCCGTGTAGCGGGCCCAGTCGATGGTTTGCGGAGTGGCGTCCGGCGGGATCGAGTATTGCCAGGCTCCGATGGCGGAATTGCGGTCAAGCCATGCCTCCACCATGTTGAGCGAGCCGATGGTTCCTGCGGCCAGCAGGTCCCGCGCCTTCAGGAAGGTGAGCGAGCTTGCGTACTGGCTGCCGACCTGAAAGATGCGGCCCGTCTTCTTCTGGGCCTCGATCAGCGGGTAGGCCTGCTCGATCTTGTGCACCATCGGTTTTTCACAGTAGACGTCCTTGCCGGCATTCATGGCGTCGATGGAGATCTGTGCGTGATAGTGATCGGAAGTGGCGACGATGACGGCGTCGACATCCTTGCGGTCGAGGATTTCGCGGTAGTCGCGCGTTGTGGCGATCTTGTCGCCCCAGATTTCCTTGGAGCGCTTCAGGCGGCCGTCGTAGAGATCACAGACGGCGACAAGCTCGACGCCGGGGATTTGTAAGGCATAGCGTGTGTCGCCCATGCCCATTCCGCCCACGCCGATGGTGGCGATGCGGATTCGGTCGTTAGGAGAAGTCTGCGGCATGGCGGGTCAGCCTTTCAAATTCATTGACTGCGGGTCCCAATGGAGGGGCTTGCGCTGCGTGTAGCTCAGATTGGACAGCAGCGCGGGACCGGCGGCGCGGAAACCGAACGTGGCGTCTTCAACGACTGCGGATTTCGTTCGGATGGCGTGGAAGAAGTTGACGTGGTGGTCGCGATGATCGTTGTAGCCCGGAGGCGGCAGGTAGCGCTCTTCGGTGCGCGGGCGTATGGAGTCGGCCGAAGGTTTTGTGGGCGGATACTGCTTCTGATATTCGGCGAGAAACTGATCCTGGACGGCCTTCGGGAAGGTGCCGATGGTGTAGCCGGGTTCGGTGTCGCGCGGCTGGCGGGCGATGGTGACGCCGTTGCCGACAGTAAGCACGCCCTCGGGGCCGACGAAACGGAAGACGTGGCTGCCGCCGGCGCCGTCGGCGAAGTTCACGCGGAGCATAAGCGTGAACTCGGGATGGTCCGCGGTGGCGGGGTAATCATAAAGGCCGATCATGACGTCGGGCACGTCGCGGCCATCCTTCCAGAACCGCAGGCCCCCGGTGGCGTAGACGCGCGAAGGGCCCAGTGAGCCGGTGATAAAGTGCATGCCGGAAAACAGGTGCACGAAGAGATCACCGGCGACACCGGTGCCGTAGTCTTGATAGTTGCGCCAGCGGAACAGGCGGATAGGTTCAAACGGCCGCTTCGGGGCGGAGCCAAGGAAACGGTCCCAATCGATGTTTTCCGGTGTGGCATCGGGCGGGATGGAGTACTGCCAGGCGCCGATGGCGGAATTGCGGTCCCACCAGGCTTCGATCATGTTGAACTGGCCTATGGATCCTTGTTTGATGAGGTCCTTGGCTTTTTGGTAGACGATGGAGCTGACGCGCTGGCTGCCGACCTGGCAGATCTTGCCGGTCGATTTTTCGGCTTCGATGAGCCGTTTACCGTCGGCGATGTCCTGCACCATGGGTTTTTCGACGTAGACATGCTTGCCGGCCTTCATCGCGTCGATGGCGATCTGTGCGTGCCAATGGTCGGGCGTGGCGATCAGAACCGCGTCGATGCCGGGGCGGCCGAGCACCTCGCGGTAGTCGCGGGTGGTGAACAGGTCCTTGCCCCAAAGCTCCTTGGCGCGGTCCAGGCGGCCCTGGTAGACGTCGGCGACGGCGGTGAGGGCGACGCCCGGCGCGGCAAGCGCGGAGGTGATGTCCTCATGGCCCATTCCTCCAATGCCGATGGCGGCGATTTGAATCTTGTCGTTGGCGGAAAGTTTTGGCGATTGCGCGGCCAAGGCGGCTGCGCTGAGTTGAAGAAAGTGGCGTCTGGTTGTCATCGCGATTTGATGTTATTGTAGCCGTTATTGGATTTCATGGCGACGGCGTTGCGGGCGAGCGAGTGGGTCGCGATCGTCTATTTCACCTATGCGGCGGCGGTCGCCCTGATGCGTCCCATTGACCGCAGCATCACCTGGAATGTGCTTTGGCTGAACGCAACCGTGGTTGCGGCGTTTTTCCTCATGGCCAATGCCGATTCGTTGCGCCGGAGGGAGTTTCTGGGGACGTTGCGGGACTGGTATCCGCTGCCACTGCTGCTGCTAGCCTATCGCGAGATGGGCTGGTTCGCGCTGCCGCACACAGGAACGGAGTTGGAGCAAAGCTGGGTGGCGTGGGACCGTCTGCTATTGAACGATTGGGGTTTGCGCGCAGCGATGGAGAGTCTGGGGCCGGCGCTGCCGGGTTTGCTCGAGATCAGCTACGCGCTGGTATACGCAACGGCGCCGGGCGGACTGGGCATCTTATATGCGACCGGGCATCGGAAGGAGGCCGACCGGTTTCTGTTCACGGTGCTGGTGGCGATACTCGGGGCGTACGTACTGTTTCCGTTTTTTCCGTCCGAGCCGCCTCGGACGGTGTTTCCGGGTGAGGATCTGCCGGGCGTGGAAACGGTATTCCGAAGGTTCAATCTCTGGTATTTGGGCGGATACGGAATCCACACGAGCGTGTTTCCCAGCGCACATGTTTCGGGGGCATTCTCGGCGGCGTTTGCGGTGAGCGCGGTGGTTAGGGAACGGAAGTGGGTGGGACGCGGGATGGTGGTTCTGGCGGGTTTGATCGCTGTGGCGACGGTATATGGGCGGTACCACTACGCGGTGGATGGGGTGGCGGGGTTCCTGCTCAGCCTTGTGGCACGGCAATGGGCCGCCTATCGGTGGCGTTAAGGGCGTCACTGATGGCGGCCAAGATCTGTTCCTTGGTGAAAGGTTTGAGGAGGTAACTGAAGACACCGGCCTTGGAAGACTCCATGATCTTGCTATGGTCGGAGATGGAGGAGACCATGACGATGCGGGCGTCGGGAAACTCCGACAGGATTTGTTTGGAGGCCGTGAGGCCGTCCTTGCCGGGCATCGTCATGTCCATGGTGATGATGTCAGGGCGGTAGTGCTTGTTCTGGAGGACGGCTTCCAAGCCGTTGGAGGCTTCACACAGCACTTCGTGGCCTCCCTCCAGCAGCATGTGTTTCAGACGGCGTCTGGCCATAATGGAATCATCGACGATCATGATACGAGCCATTCTGTTCTTACCTCGGTTCGGAGGAAAAAAGAAAATATAAAGAGCCTGCCTGCGTGTGAAGAGAGCGGATACAATCGGCTTCGGCGATGAGCAGCGATTCGGTATCGGCAAGAACGGTCAGCGGCGGCAAGACCTGAATGGGCAGGCCGATGAGCCGCATGGGCTGACTGGCGTGACCGAGGACCATGTTGAGCAGCTCGGCGACCGTTTCCCGGAGCATGAGAGTCTCCTCATGGTCAGGAACAGGTTCTTCCATCATCGAGCGGAGCAGGCAGCGCAGGACCGGATCCTGGGCGCTTAAAGCAATGACGCCGACGACAGCTCCTCCAACAGGAAACCAGGAAACGTAGGTTTCCGGACGCTTCCGTTCTGCCTCGGAGGTTTCCGCCTTCGGGGCAGGTGGTGCGGGCTCAGGTCCAGCCTCTAAGCCAGCTTGATCGCGCAGCAGAGTGCAGGCTTGATCGACGACACAATCCATCAGGGAATGGATGGGAGAAGAGCTTGGTTCGGTGGATTGCACGTTTATCAAATAGTAGTTATCGGTAATAGAAAAGGAGGTTTTAGGGAATTTGCGCTGGGCGCTCCAGGCAATCCGTCGAGGAGCACCCCTCTCAACTACGACGGATTGCCGAGCGCATGAGGCGCGGCTTGAAAGGAGCCCACGGAACTGAACCCCCCAGAACCGTGCGCAGCCGACGCCTCGAGTTGGGCTCAGCGGCCGCCGCCAAACGTCCGCTAACCCAATCCAGGAAAGAACCACCCGATGCCGGCAGCCGATGGGCTGCGCTGCATCCGGTCCCAGAGTAAGAGGAGCCAGCGCGATGCGAACAAAAGCGAATCTGGAAGTGCCTGTAAAGAAAGCGAAAATAAATTTCGTTTCTTCGTGATTGAAAAAGATCCCATCAGTCAGGCGCGCGCGGAGGCCGGGGTCGGAATGAGGGTGGAGGCGCCGGATTGATGGGATCGCTCAGTGAGCTAAACCGCCACCGCAGCGGGTCGTCTATGGGGATTGGATGATGGCGTGCTGGCAGTGGCGGAAGGGTTGACGGGGGTTGGAGAGGGTGGAGGCAGGGGAAAAGCAGAGAGCGCCGGTGTCGGGGAGAGGGTTGGGGACGGGAATGGGAGTGGCAAGGGCGGAAGGAGCCCGGCGGGCAGCGGGGGAAGACGAGGGGGTAGCCTCTGCGCGAAGCACAGCAGGGCGGCGGCCGGAAGCAGGCATGGCAAGCTCATCAGGTATCCGGTGGAGGCAAGCAGGAAACGCAAGCCGTGGCGGGCAGCGAGCCGATGCGGATCATGATTCCGCCAGGACAGCGCGGGCAACGAGCGGCGACAGCGAGCAGGGAGGCACGGAGGCAGAGAAGATCATGAGGAGGCGGGAGCAGAGGCGAGCGCGGGCCGTAGACCAGAGCGCGGCAGCAGGCGAGGTTGGCGGCGCGAAAGCGGTTGGCGAGCAAGCCATAGTAACGGATGCGCTGGAAGCCGTCCGGGAGGACATGGAGCAGGAAGCGGCGAACGAACTCCTCGGCGGGCAGCGTCATGGAACGGCTGCGCTGGGGATCGGCGGAGCGATAGTCCTTGTACTGAAAGATGACCTGCTGGTCGTCCAGATGGAGCAGGCGTTGATTGGACAAGGCGACACGATGGGTGTAGCGGCCGAGGTAGTCGAGCACCTGCCGCGGGCCGCCGAAGGGCGGTTTGGCATAGACGACCCATTCCTGCTGGCGGCAGGGAGTCAGATAGTCGGCAAACTGCTGCGGATCGCGCAAGCTCTCTAGTTGACCGTGAAAGACGAGTTGGCCGCTGGCATGAGCCTGGTGGAGTGCTTCCAGAAACAGGCGGCGGAACAGGCGCGACAACACGCGCACGGGGAGAAAGAAGCCGGGCCGGCAAGTAATCCAACGCTGGCGGTCCGGGGAAAGACCGCCGCCGGTGACCAGGCAGTGAACATGGGGATGGAACAGCAGATTCTGTCCCCAGGTGTGGAGAATGGAGAAGAAGCCGATGGTGGCGCCGAGATGGTTGGGGTCGGCGGCGATGGTAAGCAAGGTTTGGGCGCTGGCGCGAAACAGAATCTGGAACAGCGTTCTCTTGTTTTGCAGGGCGATCTCGGCAACCGGCTGAGGCACGGTGAACACGACATGGAAGTAGGGTATGGGCAGCAGTTCCTGGTTGCGCCGTCCCAGCCAGTCGAGTTTTTCCTGCGTCTGGCATTTGGGGCAGTGGCGGTTGCGGCAGGAGTTGTAGGCGATGCGCTGGAAGGCGCACTGGTGGCATTGCTCGAGATGGCCGCCGAGCGCCGCCGTCCGGCACGACTCGATGGCGCGCATCACGCGCAGATGCGCGCGGGGCAAGCTGTGCCGGAGGCGGTAGGCGGGGCCATGGCGGCGGAAGACGTCGGCCAGTTCCAGCGCGGGCCGTGGCACCGGTGGGGCCGCCGGTTAAGGATTGTTGCGAGGCCGGCCGCGCTTGCGTTTGGGCGCTTGCGGCAGGGTGTCCAGCGGCGATGCGGTGGCGGCGATTTGAGCGGTGGAGACGCGCGTGTAGCGTGCGGTGGTGTCGATGCGGCGGTGCCCGAGCAGCACCTGGATGACGCGGATGTCGGCGCCGTTTTCCAGCAAGTGGGTGGCGAAGCTGTGGCGGAGGGTGTGCGCGGTGACCCGTTTGTCGATGCCGGCCAGTTGGGCCGACTCGCGGCAAACCTGCTGGATCGTGGCCGGCGAGATGTGGCGGTGCGGCTTGATGGCGGGAAACAGCCACGGGCCCATCGGGCGCTGGCGCCGCCAGTACTCACGCAGCACCTGCAGCAGGCGCGGCGACAGGGTGACGTAGCGGTCCTTGGCGCCCTTGCCCTGCTCGACGCGGATGACCATGCGCTGGGAGTCGATGTCGCTGGGCTTGAGGCTGACGGCCTCGGCGATGCGCAGTCCAGCGCCATAGCAGGTCATCAGCACCGCCCGGTGTTTCAGAATGCCGATGGCCTGGAAAAACAGCGCCACTTCGGTCGCGCTGAGCACGACCGGGAGCCGCTGCGGCACCCGGGCGCGCCGAAAGTAGGCTTCGCTCCAGGGCATCTCCAGCGTCGTCAGATAGAAAAACTGCGCCGCCGAGGTGAAGCAGTTGACGCTGTCGGGAGACAACTTTCGCTCCTGGATCAGGTACAACTGAAACTCGCGCACCGCCTCCGGTCCGAGTTGGTCCGGCGGGGTCTTGAAATACATGGCGAAATCGGCCATATAGTGGATGTAGCTGCGTTGCGTCTCGGCAGAGAGATTGCGCAGCCGCATGTCTTCGATCATGCGTTGACGAAGAGGGGTCATCTTCGATGCTCCTTGATAAGAGGATTGGTTGCGTCAACAACCACTCCTTAAGATGGCCCCTTCTTACACCTAGATCCACCCATCAGGCCTCCAGGCGAAGACGGATACCGCGTCAGCGGTTTAGTTCACGGCCTCCTGGGCGGCCCAGACGGTCGCGGCTTCGGGTTAGTGAACGGTGTTCGCAGCAGCGATGGCAAAAAGGTAAAGTGCGGACGTGGTGCGGATGAAGATGCCGTCGTGGCCGAGGGCGGGGGTGGCAAAGCACTCCTCGCCGAGATCGCTGAGGGCCAGCGGGGACCAGTCGGGGCCGGGTTGAATCCAGGTGAGCTTGCAGGCCCGGCTGATCGTGAGGATGCGGCCGGAGGCGGCGATGGGGGAGGCGAAGTATTCGTCAATGGCGCCGGGGAGGCGGGCTTCCTTGAGCAGCGCTCCGGTTTTGAGATCGAGCGCGTTGAGAATGCCGCCTTCGCGGGCCAGATAAACGATGCCTTCATGGACGAGGGGAGTGGTGATGCGCGGGACGCCGCGCTCGACGCTCCAGAGAATGGCGGTGGTTGTGAGGTCACCGCGTCCGCGGGGGCGCACGGCGATGATCTGGCTGGCGGGAGATTTCTCGATGACCCAGCGATCGTAATCAGCCCGGTCGAAATCACCGTCGCGGTCGTAATCGGCGATGGAGCCGGTGACTTCAGCGCCTTCGACTTTTCCGTTGCCGTCTTTGTCGAGGTCGCTGAGCATCTGTTCCCAGGACTTGAGATTGCCGCGGGCGTTATCGCCCTGGACGCCGGCGACAATGATGTCTCCCACGACGACGGGGCTCGATTTCGGCTGATGAGCCAATCCACCGACACGCCACAACTTCTCTCCGGTGCGGGGGGCGTAAGCAGCGAGTTCAAAGGGTGAGAGCACGACGGCTTGGATTTCGCCTTCTGGGGTTCGATACTCGACCGGAGTGGAGAATGACCCGCCAAGGCAAGGAGGGCGCGGCACGCTCCAGGCAATCTTGCCGGTTGAGGCGTGAATGCCGAGGATGGCTCCGTTGTCGAGTTGTTCGAGCATCAAGACCAGCATGCCGTCGACGAGCAGCGGGGAGGTGGCGATCCCGTGGGGGCCGGTGAAGGGACCTAGCGGCAACTGCCACAGTTGGTCACCGCTCAAGGAATAGGCGACCAGGCCGAAGTCGGCGAAGAAGACGAACAGGGTTTTGCCGTCGGAAACCGGAGTGGGCGTGGCGGCGTCGTTGATGGGGTTGCGCTGGTCGAGCCGGGCGCGCCGGATCTCGCGGGTCCACAGGGTGCGTCCGGTGGCGCGGTCGAGCGCGAGGGTGAGCAGGCGGTCGCCTTCGTGGGCGGTGAGGAAGAGGCGGGCGCCGATGAGCACGGGGGAGGACTTGCCCATGGGGATGGAACGTTTCCAGGCGAAGCCGGAGTCGGGGTGCATTTGCAGGGGGAGTGGCGCGGCGGCGCCGATGCCGGTTGCGCCGGGGCCGCGGAAACGTGGCCAGTCGGTTGCGAGCAGGTGGGCGGCGGCGAGCGTAACCGCGACCAACCAAGGACGCAGGGTCATGAGACCATCGTAACTGGTGAGGGAATGAGCGTCGGGCGGAGGGGGCTTGCTTTTGGTGGCAAGCGTGGATCTTGAGGAGCAAATGCGAGTGATTGAACGCGTCCTCACGCATGAAGATCATGATCGGGAGGTATTCTGATGGCGATGACAATGTACGAGGATCTGCTTTGTGAAGCGAGGCCGGAGATTATCGAGACCGTACAGCGTTACGAGGAGGTTTCGGGGCGGCTGGCGGAGTTGGTGAGGAAGGGAAGCCGGCGAACGGTGAATGAGACGCGGCGGATGAAGCTGCTGGTGCTGTTGGAGGAAGATTACGACCGGCGTCATGCCATGCCACAGGAGGATAGCAGTCCCGGGGAGCGGCTTTATGCGAGCCGGCCGGATTTGAGTTGGGCGGCGAGGTGGTCGGAGGCGCGCCAGGCGAGGGCGAGAATGGTGAGCGTCGGGTTTTTTTCGGTGGCGGTGGGGAAGGCGGCTCCGTCGACGACGTAGAGGTTTTTGACCTCGTGGGACTGGCAGAATCCGTTTAAAGCGGAGCGCTTGGGGTCGTCACCCATGCGGCAAGTGCCGTGTTCGTGGATGGCGGAGCCGGGCATGTCGAGCGAACCGCGGCGGAAGGGGAGGATCTCGGCTTTGGCGGCGCGGAGGATGGTTTCGGCGGTGTCGTACATCTCTTCGGTCATCTTGCGCTCGTTATCGGAGATTTTGAATTCGATTCTGGCGATGGGGACACCGTAGCGGTCCAGCGGAGTGCCGTCGACGGTGACGCGGTTTTCTCGGCGCGGGAGGACTTCGCCGTAGGGGTGCAGGGCGACGAGGGCGGGGTAGCGGCGCTTGACGGCCTTCTTGAAATCGAGGCCGAAGCCGTCGAGGGATTTGGCGAAAGATGCGCCGGCTTGCGCGCCGGAGCCCCAGAACTGCATGCCGTAGCCGCGGAGGTAGTCGCGCTTGCGGCCGTCGCGGTGGTTGAAGCGGGGCATGTAGACGTGCTCGCCGGAGATGCCGTCGTCGTTGAGAGTGGCGGTTCCGAGCAGTTCGGGGACGAAGCCGTACATGTGGAAGCGGACCTGCTCGCAGAGGTAGCGGCCGATGACGTCGTTGGAGTTGGCGATGCCGTTGGGGTAGCGGGAGGATTTGGAGTTGAGCAGGATGCGAGTGGAGTCAATGCAGGAGGCGGCGACGATGACGACGTGGGCGCGGACCTGGCGTTCGGCCTTGGTTTCGCGGTCAAAGTACTGGACGCCGGAAGCGCGGCCTTCCGAGCCGGAGAGGACACGGGCGGCGACGGCGTTGTCGATGATGCGGAGCTTGCCGGTTTGGAGGGCGGGTTCCAGGAGATAGTCGGATGAGTTGAAGAAGGCGGAGATGTCGCAGCCCTTGCCGCAGGCGCCGCAATAGTGACAGGGGGCGCGGCCGTTGTGCTCGGTGGTGAGGACGGCGCGGCGTCCGGCAACGAGGCTGATGCCGATGCTTTGGGCGGCTTTGCGGAGGAGTTGTTCGCCGCAGCGTGGGGCGGGCGGAGGGAGGTGGTAGCGGCTGCCGGGGAGCGAGTCCTGATCATCATCGCCGCCGCAGACGCCGATGAACTGCTCGACTTTGTCGTAGTAGGGAGCGATGTCCTTGTAGCGGATGGGCCAGGGGGTTTCCCAGCCGTCGCGCGCGGGGCCTTCAAAGTCGAGGTCGGAGTAGCGGAGCGAGACGCGGCCCCAGATGTTGGTTTTGCCGCCGCGGCCCCAGACGCGCCAGAGGTCGAAGGGCTGGCCGCCGGGAGTGGCGTAGGGTTCGAGTTTGGGGTCGAGGAGGAATTGCGGCGGGCGCTGGCCGCGCGCGATGCGCTGGCGAGATTCCCAGGGTTTGACGTGGGACCAGAAGGAGGCGCGGCGGAATTTTGTGCCGGCGTCGAGCAGGAGGACGTTGACGCCCTGGCGGGTAAGGTTCCAGGCAGCCATGCCGCCGGAGGCTCCGCTGCCGATGATGACGACGTCGTGGACTTCCGGGGATTTTTGGATTTGGCTCACGGCTTGTGCTCCGGATGGGTGCAGCCTTTAAATTCCGGGAGCATGGTCTGGCCGTGCCAGCCGAGTTCCTGGGCGAGGCCTTCGCGGGAGGTGTAGTAGCCGTCGATGGTGAGGTCCTTGAGGGTTTTGAAGAAGGGGTCCTTTGCGTCGTGGAGTTGCTGGAGGAGGGCGGTTTGTTGAGGGGTGCTGAGGTTTTGGAAGCGCTTGAGGGCGTCGCGGAAGGGCTGCCGGCGGGACGGCTGCGCGGCGAGGGTGTGATCGATGAAGAGAGGAACGCCGGCGTCGGAGGCTCCGGGGGTATCAGAGCGAGGGATGATGATGTCGGTGAGTGAGGCGAGGAGTTTCCGTTCGGCTGGGGTGAAGAACTTGGGTTTGGCGTCGGCGGCGGAGGCGGGGAGGATGGGGAAGAGCGCGGCAGTGGTGAGGAGTTGGCGTCGGGTTTTCATGTTAGTGATGGTCGATGCGGGGTTCGATGTGGCGGGTGCGGAGTTCGCGGATGAGTTGGATCATGCGGCCGACGACGGCGTCGACGAAGAGGCGGCCTTTTTCGGCGGAGGCTTTGGTGGGGTCGCCCGAGGTTCCGGTGCGGGAGTAGCGGGAGAAGAATTCCTGGAAGAAGACGGGGGAGGGTTTCTCGAGGTCCCAGTAGAAGAATTCGGATTTTTGGGAGGGGAAGTCGGGTTGGGCCTTTTCCATCTGGACGAGGTCGGGGCGGAGGTGGAGCAGGACAGAGGTTTCGAGTTCACAGCCGTGGGCCATGCCGCCGGGGAAGTCGGATTCGCGGAGGCGGGCGATTAGATCCCGTGGGACGAGGTTCCACCAGGGGACCATGGCGCAGATGGATTTGCCGTGGTTGGTGATGTTGCGGGCGGCGACGTCGAGGAAGGGGACGTTGCTGCCGTGGCCGTTGACGAGGAGGATCTTTTGGAAGCCGTGATGGGCGAGGCTGATGCCGATGTCGGTGACATAGCGGATGAAGGTTTGGCCTTCGACGGCGATGGTGCCGGGGAAGTCGAGGTGATGTTCATTGAAGGCGTAGTAGACGGAGGGGAGCAGGACGGCTTCTTCGGGAATCTGCTCGACGGCGCGACGGGACATCTCGGTGGCGGTGAGGACGTCGGTGACAAGGGGGAGGTGAGGGCCGTGCTGTTCGACAGTGCCAACGGGGATGACGGCGACGCGGTGGGAGGCGGCGGCCTGGCGGATTTCGGGCCAGGCGAACTCCTCATAGCGATACTTGACGGCCATTATGGTATCCTCGCCCAACAGGAGCTTTCTATGCAATCGAGACGTGCGTTTCTAGCGGGAACAGTGATGGCGCCGGCGGTACTGCGCGGCGCGTCGAGCTACACGTGGACGGAAGTGGAGAAGATTCTTGTCAGCGGGAACGTGAAGGGCAAGCTGACGAAGGATGATCTGCCGACGCCGGCGCTGCTGGTGAACCTGGATGCGTTTGAGGCGAACGTGTCGAAGATGGCGGGTTATTTGAAGAGCAAGAACCGGGGGTTCCGGCCGCATGGGAAGACGCACAAGTGTCCGGAGATCGCGAAGAGGCTGGTGGCGGCGGGCGCGGTGGGCAATTGCGCGGCGAAGCTGAGCGAGGCGGAAGTGTTCGCGCGGGCGGGGCTGAGCGGGCTGTTGGTGACGACGGCGGTGGTAGGCAAGTACAAGATCGAGCGGGCGATGAAGCTGGCGGCGCAGCGGCCGGACACGATCTTCGTGGTGGATAATGCGCAGAACCTGCGCGATCTGGATGCGGCGGCGGGCGCGGCGAAGGTGAAGCTGAATCTGGCGGTGGACTTGTTGGTTGGGGGGCGGACGGGGATCAAGGCCGGTGATCCGGCAGTGGCGCTGGTGGAGGGGATGCAGGGGCTGAAGAATGTGCGGTTCGCCGGGATTCAGGCGTATGCGGGCCAGGCGAGCCATGTGACGGGGTTCGAGAAGAGGAAGCAGGTGTCGCGCGATGTGATGGCGACGGCGGTGGAGACGCGGCGGATGCTGGAGAAGAAGGGGATCGCGTGCAGCTGGCTGAGCGGGGGATCGACGGGGACGTACAACATTGATTCCGAGATTGATGGGGTGACCGAGATACAGCCGGGCAGTTTCATGTTCATGGATATCGACTACAACCGGATCGGCGGCGCGGATGGGAACGCGCATTATGGGGATTTCCGGAATTCGCTGACGGTGATGGCGACGGTGGTGAGCAAGCCTGCCGATTCAACGGCGATCGTGGATGCGGGGTTGAAGGCATTTTCGACGGACCGGGCATTTCCGCCGGAGACGAAGGACAAGATGCCGGTGACGTACGCGTTCGGCGGGGATGAGCATGGGAAGTTGACGCTGGGCGAAGGCGCGTATGCGTTCCAGGTAGGCGACAAGCTGGAGTTCATCATTCCGCACTGCGACCCGTCGGTGAATCTGTACGACCGGATATTCGCATGCAGGGGGGATCAGGTGGAGGCGGTGTGGGCGGTGGCGGCGCGTGGGATGAGCCAGTAGTTACATTGGCCCTTACATGGCGATGATCGGCTGGCCGGCGACGGCCATGCGGAAGGCGACGACGAAGACGCCAATATAAAGGATGCCGAACAAGGCGAGCAGGCCCATTTGGAGGCTCTTGGAGGAGTTTTTCCAGAGGCGGCTGATGGCGAGGGCGGCGAGCGGGAGCACCTGCATGGCGTGAAGGCCGACGGCGTGGGCGACGCGGAGGTCGCCGGCGTTCGTGGCCCAGTTGAGGAAGGGGAGACCGGGCCCGCCGTCGGGGACGCCGATGGCGTGAGCCTGGTTGAGAACGATGATCATGCCTTCAAGGCTTCCGAACATGAAGAGGATGAGGCCGAAGCGGATGCCCATGAGGACCGTACGGTCAATGTCGATGAACTCCCAGACGTAGAAGAACAGGAACAAGGCGATTAAGAGTGTGTTGGCGAGGATCATGAGGCCCATGAGGCCGAAGATGGAGGCGTCGAAGGGCTTGTCGACGTTGAAGTGAGAGGGGACGCCGCGGGCCGATTGGAGGCAGATGCAGGCGATTTCGCCGAGCATGAGCAGTGAGACGCCCCAGCGGATGAGACGTTTGACGGCCTTGGGGCCGGGGAGGTGTTCCATGAAGAGAGCGAGCGTCCAAAGGTAGATGGTGATGGAGGCGGCGAACTTGATGGGCTTGATCCAGGGATTGATGCCGAGGATTTCGCGGGAGTCCCATGGGGCGGCCATGAAGGCGGCGAACAGGAAGAAGACGTGAATCCAGCCGGTGACGGCGAGGACGGGGTCGGCGCGGTAGATTCTGCCGAGGAGGGATTTCACGCGAGGCTCCCGTAGGCGGAGTCAAAGAAGAGAAGCGGTTTGCCGTCGGAGATTTCGGCGCGGACGAGTTCGCCGATGAAGATGGCATGGTCGCCGGCTTCGACGACTTGGGAGACTTTGCACTCCATGTGAGCGAGGGCGCCGGGGATGAGCGGGACGCCGGTCTGGCCGGGGAGCCACTGGACGCCGGTGAAGCGGTCCTGTCCGCGCGCGGCGAAGCGGTTGGAGAGATCCTGCTGGTCAGAATTGAGGACGGAGATGCCGTAGTGCGAGGCGGCGCGGAAATGAGGCAGGAGGTTCGAGGAGTAATCGACGCAGACGAGAACAAGCGGCGGCACGGCGGAGACGGAGGTGAAGGAGTTGACGGTCATGCCGTGTGGGAGATTGTCGGTGCCGATCAGGGTGGCGATGCAGATGCCGGTGGCGTACTTGGCGCAGGTGCGGCGGAAGGTTTTGGGATCGATGGTGGAATCGGTCATTGTGAAGGCGTGCTTGACAATAGCGTAAAGCCAATCATATCATGAGGTTTGCAAAGACGGTCACTGGGAAGTTGCACGACGAAGTTCCACGGCATGGAAATGGATAAGGAGGCAACGTGATTAAGCTGGACATTATCAATGAAGTGGTGAACCGAACCGGGATCACCAAGACGAAGGCGGAGATGGCGGTAGAAACCGTCTTTGAAAGCATGAAGCGCGCGCTGGGGAATGGGGAGCGCATTGAATTGCGAGGGTTTGGGATTTTCAACGTGCGGCCGAGGAAGACGGGGATCGGGCGGAATCCGCGGACGGGAGCGGAGGTGGCGATACCGCCGGGCAAGGCGGTGCGGTTCAAGCCAGGCAAGGAGTTGCAGGCTCTTTAACGGCCTGCATCGACGGTGTCTCCCGCGGGACCGTATCCGGCCGCCGCGACCTACTCCTACTATTCGCGGCCGAGGCGGCGGTCCGTCGCGCTGCATGCCGCGTTGTTGCTGCTGACATTGCTGACGACGACGGCGATGGGGGCGCGGCTGGCGATCAACTTCGAGCAGAATCTTCCTGCGTTCAGCGATCACGATTTTCAGGCGTTGATGCAGATTGTGCGGAATCCGGCGTTGCTATTGATGGGGCTGCCGTTTTCGCTTACGCTGCTGACGATACTGATGGCGCACGAGCTGGGGCATTACTTTGCGTGCGTGTACTACCGCGTGGATGCGACGCTGCCGTATTTTCTGCCGGCGCCGACGCTGATCGGGACGTTTGGGGCGTTTATCAGGATACGGTCGCCGATTTATTCACGGGCGGTGTTGTTCGATATCGGGATCGCGGGGCCGCTGGCGGGGTTCTTGTTTTTACTGCCGGCGCTGGCAATTGGGTTGGCGAATTCGAAGGTGCTGCCGGGGATCGCTGTGCAGGGGGATTTGATCTTCGGTGCGCCGTTAATGGAGAGGTGGGTGACGGCGCTGGTGTTTCCGGGAGTGGCGGGGTCGGACGTGTATCTGCATCCGGTGGCTCGTGCGGCGTGGGTGGGGTTGCTGGCGACGGCGCTGAATTTGTTGCCGATCGGGCAGCTGGATGGGGGACATATTTTGTATGCGTTGCTGGGGAAGCATCATAAGCTGCTGTCGCGTTTTTTTGTTTTGGTGCTGGTGGTGTTGGGGCTGACGTACAGCTATAGCTGGCTGCTGTGGGCGCTGCTGCTGTTGGTGTTCGGGATGAGGCACCCGGTGATTCATGATCCGGGGCGGTTAGGGGGTGGGAGGAAACGGCTGGCATTGCTGGCCTTGCTTATTTTTGTTGTTTCCTTTACGGTGTCACCTGTGGAGATCAGCGGATTCCAGTGAAGATATCGGCGACGATCATCACGCAGGACGAGGAACGGAATATCGCGCGTGCGATGGAGAGCTTGCGCTGCTGCGATGAAATTGTGGTGGTGGATAGCGGGTCGGCGGACCGGACCATGGAGATTGCGCGGAACTTGGGGGCGCGGGTGGTGGAGTCGCCGTGGCGCGGGTATGCGGGGCAGAAGAATTTCGCCTCGACGCAGGCGGCGCATGACTGGGTCCTGTCGATTGACGCGGATGAATCGCTGAGCGAGGCGCTGGAGGCGGAGATCTGGCAGATCAAGAAGAACGGGCCGAAGTATGACGGCTACACGATGCCGCGGCTGGCGCAGTATCTGGGGCGATGGATCATGCATTCGGGCTGGTATCCGGACCGGAAGGTGAGGCTGTTTGACCGGCGGAAGGCGAAGTGGGTGGGGGATTACGTGCATGAGTCGGTGGAGGTGGAGGGGACGGTGGGGCACTTGCAGTCGAACCTGCTGCACTTCACCTGCGATTCGCTTTCGGGGCATTTGCGGACGATGGATAAATACACGACGCTGGCGGCGACGCAGCTGATCGATCAGAAGGGTCGTGTGGGGTGGACGCAGCTGCTGCTGGATCCGCCGTTCACCTTTTTCCAGAGCTATGTGCTGAAGCGGGGGTATATGGATGGGGTGGAGGGGCTGTGCATCGCCTACATGGCGGCGATGTACAACTTTGTGAAGTACGCGAAGGCGAAGTTCATGCAGTCGGGCCGGTGAAGATGCGCATCCTGCATGTGGATATGGGGCGGGAGATGCGCGGGGGGCAGTGGCAGGTTCTGCATCTGTTGAGAGGGTTGAAGGGGCGGGGGCATGAGTGTGAGTTGGTAACGCGGGCGGGTTCGGAGCTGGGGCCGGTCTTGCGTGGCGAGGGTTATGTGGTGCATGAAGGCGGGTGGATGGCGGTGCGGAGGCTAACGCGGGAGTTTGATGTGACGCATGCGCATGATGCGCGGGGGCACGCGATGGGGGCGGTGGCGGGCGCGGAGAAGTTGGTGGTGGCGCGGCGGGTGGCGTTTGCGGTGGGGAAGGGGTGGATGTCGCGATGGAAATACGGGAGGGCAAAAAGGTTCGTGGCGGTGTCGCAGTATGTGGCGGGAGTGTTGCGGGAGGCGGGAGTGGAGGAATCGCGGATTCGAGTGGTCTATGATGGTGTGCCGTTGCTGGAGATGAGGGAGTTGGGGAAAGTGATTGTTGCTCCGGCATCGCCTGATCCGGCGAAGGGAACGGACCTGGCGATGGAGGCGGCGCGGATGGCGGGGGTTCAGGTGAAGTTCTCCCATGATCTGGAGGAGGATTTGCCTGGGGCGGCAGCGTTTGTGTATTTGACGCGGGAAGAGGGGCTGGGTTCGGGGATATTGTTGGCGATGTCGGCGGGTGTGCCGGTGCTGGCGAGCGCGGTGGGCGGGATTCCGGAGATCGTCGAGGATGGGGTGACGGGACTGCTGACGGGGAATGAGCCGGGGATGATCGCGGTAAGGTTGACGAGGCTGGTGGAGGATCGGGCGATGGCGCGAACGTTGGGGGAGACGGGCCGAGTTTCGGTGATGGAGCGGTTCACGCTAGAGAGAATGGTGGAGGCGACGGAGAATGTGTACCGGGAGGTTCTGGGGTGATGGAAGGCGTGCTGAGTGTCGTCGCGGGGCTGCTGATCGGGAGCTTTCTGAATGTGTGTGTGTACCGGCTGCCGCGCGACATGTCGGTGACGTGGCCTGGTTCGCGATGCACGACGTGCGGGCACGCGATCGCGTGGTATGAGAATGTTCCGGTGGTGAGTTATTTGCTGATGCGGGCGAGGTGCCGGCATTGCCGGGCGGGAATTGCGTGGCGGTATCCGGCGGTGGAGGCGGTGACGGCGGCGCTGTTCCTGCTGGGCTATCTGACGTGGGGGCCGTCGGCGGGCGCGGTGAAGTTCGCGGTGTTCGCGGCGCTGCTGGTGGGGATGATCGTTTCGGACCTGGAGACGCGGATATTGCCGGATGAGTTTACCAAGGGCGGGATGGCGGCGGGGTTTGTGGCGTCGTTTCTTGTGCCGATACCCGACAGCGTGATGGCGGTGTTTCTGCCGGGTGTGGACCGGAGAGTGTCGTCGTTGGTGGAGGCGGGTGTGGCGGCGGGTTTGGCGAGCGGGGCGTTGTGGGGAGTGGGAGTGGTGTACAGCAAGCTGCGGGAGAAAGAGGGGCTGGGATTCGGGGATGTGAAGATGGTGGCGATGATGGGTGCGTTTCTGGGATTGCCGGCGACACTGGCGGCGGTGATGTTCGGCTGCATCGCGGGGTCGGTGCTGGGGCTGGGGTATATTTGGGCGACGAAGAAGGACGCGGCGACGTATGAGCTGCCGTTCGGGAGTTTTCTTGGGGCGGCGGCGATAGTGGTGGGTTTAACAAGCGAGGGAATGCTGCACTGGTACAGAGGCATGTGACATAATTTGGAGCAAGAATGGCCAGCACAATTCACACCTACTTCATCAACACGGAAGACGTGGTAAAGTCGGCGCCGATTTCGGAAGGAATCGCGACGCCGCGGAAGAAGAAGCCGAAAGAGCTGGCGGTGATCACCGAGTGCTGCACGGGGTGCGCGGGCTCGCCGGCATGTGTGGAGTACTGTCCGGTGGCCGATTGCATGTACTGGGTGGAGGATCCGGATCATCCGCCGTTCGGGCACATCGAGGTGGATCCGTTCCTGTGCATCGGATGCAAGAAGTGCACGAGCAAGGGGCCGGACGGCGCGTTCCTGGACGGGTGTCCGTGGGACGCGATCGAGATGGTGCCGATCGAGGCGGTGGAGGGGTGGATCGGGCAGACGATGGCGATTTAGCGGGCGACGCTGAAGCCTCGCGCAAGCTGAAAGTTTGCCCCCGCAACCAACTGTAACCCCCTTTCTTTTGGGAATCGGCCGTGATAGGCTCCGGGCGACAAGGGGGTTCTATGCGCAACTTATCGAGAATCATTCTGGGCGGGGTGCTGCTGATGGCCAGCAGTATTTCCCACGGACAAACGACATTCGCAACCATCACAGGCACTGTGGCGGACAGTTCCGGAGCGGTGATTGCGAACGCCAAGGTGACGGCGACGCACTGGGAGACGAACATCCGGACGGCGGCGAGTTCGAACGAGGTGGGCAGTTACACGGTGGCGCAGCTGAAGGAGGGCACCTATTCGGTGCGAGTGCAGGCGGCGGGTTTCAAGGAGTTCGTGGTGGAGCGGGTGGTGATCACGGCGCGGGATTTGCGGCGCGTGGACGCGATTTTGGAAGTGGGAAGCGTAGAGACGGCGGTGACGGTGAGCGGCGGGGCGACGCTGATCGAAACGGAGACGGCGCGGATCAACGACACCAAGACAGCGGAGATATTGAAATCGCTGCCGCTGAACACGCGGGGGATCTGGGCGTTTCTGGCGCTGGCGCCGAATGTGCTGCAGGCGGGCGGAGGGTCGTCGACGATCCGGTTCGCCGGGAGCCGGTCGAACCAGTCGAATTGGGCGATTGACGGGGTGACGTTTTCCGACGGGGTTTCGAACACGCAGATCGGGCCGCTGGCCAACTACATCGAGTCGTTCCAGGAGATCAAGATCGATATTGCGAACAACACGGCGGAGTTCGGCACGATCGGGCAGGTGACGCTGATTTCCAAATCGGGGACGAACGCTCTGCACGGGAACGTGTTTGATTATTATTCGACGCCGTGGTTCCGCGCGCGGAATCCGTTTGCGCTGACTCGGGGAGCGGGGATCGGGCACACCCCGGGAGGGAGCGTGGGCGGGCCGATCGTGTTGCCGAAGATTTATGACGGCCGGAACAAGACGTTCTTCTTTTTTTCGTTTGAGACATCGCGCGGGAGCCCGGTCAACCAGCTGCTGAATCCGACGGTACCGCTGCCGGCATGGCGGGAGGGCAATTTTTCCGGACTGAGCGGGGGAGTGGTGATCTATGATCCGCAAAGCGGGAATCCGTTTCCGAATAACCGGATTCCGGCGAACCGGATGAACGCGGTGTCGACGAAGATTCAGGAGCGGTTCTATCCGCTGCCGAACTTTGGAGCGACGGACACGTTGATCAGCCAGAATTACCGCGAGAACAAGGTGCGGCCGCGTGATCCGTCCACGTATTGGACGACGCGGATAGACCACCGGATATCGGATAAGGATTCGGTGTTCGGCCGGTTCACATTTCAACGGGCGTACAACCGGACATATGAAGGGAATCTGCCGACGATCGGGCGGCGCATCCAACAGCGGGACAACCGGGCGGCGGCGATCGTGCACACGCACACGTTCCGGCCGACGCTGCTGAACGAGTTCCGGTGGGGTTTCGCCCTGAACAACAATCCGGTGGAGGGGCCGATCAACGGGCCGGAGATGGTGCGCGAACTGGGAATCACGGGACTGGCTCCCGATCTGCCGAACATCTCGGGAATCTTCAAGGTGAACTTCGCCGGCGTCGGGCTGACGGGAATCACGCAGCCGGACTATACGCGGCCGGGATTCCGGAACCATTTGCAGGAGTTTCAGAATCACGTGAGCTGGTTCCGGGGTCGGCACAATATCAAGACGGGATTCCATTTGACGCGGATCGAGTGGGATTCGCTGTCGGCGAATCCGAACCTTTTTGGGAACGTGACGTTTTCCAACCGGTTCTCCAGCGCGGGGCGTGCAAACCAAGGGCATCCGTATGCGGATTTTCTGCTGGGGATACCGTCGAATGCGTCGCGCGCGTTTCCGCCGCTGCGAGTGGACCGGAACCGGTGGCAGTACGATTTCTTCTTCGCGGATGATTTCCGGGTATCGTCGCAGCTGACGCTGAACCTGGGAATGCGGTATGAGTTTCACGCGGGGTGGCGGGAGAATTCGACCCTGACTTCGATGTTCGATGTGGCGAGCGGGAAGATCGTGATCGAGGATGGAGCGAGCGGGAAGATCAGCCCGCTATTCCCGCGGAATTACGTGGGGATTGTGGAGGCACGGGAACTTGGGCTGCCTGGACGGACGATCATCCGGAACGACAGGAACAATTTCGCGCCGCGGATCGGGCTGGCTTACCGGCCGTGGGGTAATCAAACGGTGTTCCGTGCCGGGTACGGGATCTTCTTTGATGTGGCTCCGCGCAATTTGAACCAGGGCGGAATTCCGTTTGTGCTGAACGAGCCGACGTATACGAATCCCGCAGCCAGTCCGGATGTGATCTTCCCGCGGGTGTTTCCTGCGACAGGGCTAGCGGGGCCATCGACGGTGGGGATACCGGCGGCGGTGAATCCAAACCTGAAGATACCGTATTCGATGCAGTACAACATGACGGTGGAGCATCAGAGGTGGGACGTCGGGTTTCGGCTGTCCTACATTGGAACGAACACGCGGCAGGGGGACTGGGCGTATGACTACAATTCGCCTGTACCGGACACGCGTGCGTTCATTGACAAGCCGCGACCATTTCCGCAGTATCCGGGGATCAGCTATTTCACGAATGGGGCGGGTCACCAGTATCACAGCCTGACGGCGGAGGCGGAGCGGCAAATGGCGAGCGGGTTGTACTTTCAGGGTTCGTGGACATGGGCGCGGGACATCGGGGATAACGAGCGCGGCGAGGGGATCGAGAACCCGTTCGACCGGCGGAGAGAACGTGCGGTATGGATGGACATTCCGACGCATCGCGTAACGACGAATGTGCTTTACCAGTTCCCGGTGGGTAAAGGGAAGAAGTGGCTGTCGAACGCGAACCGGTGGGCGAATCTGGCAGTTGGGGGCTGGGAGATGTCGGGGATCTACAGCCTGTACTCGGGACAGTTCCTGACGCCGTTCTGGACGGGGCCCGATCTAACAGGGACGGCATTTACCGCGAGCAGGACGGCCCCAGTGGTGACGAGGCGGCCGGATCATTTGCGGGATGCGAACCTGGGTTCGGGGCAGCGGACGGTGGACCGGTGGTTTGACGCAGCGGCGTTTGGCGCGCCGCAAGCGGGTCAGTTCGGGACGTCGGCGAAGGGCGTGATCAAGGGACCCGGGGTGAATGTTTGGCACCTTGGGTTGTTCAAGAACCTGGTATTCGCGGAAGGCTGGCCGTTGTTGAGGTGGGAGCTGACGGCGACGAATGCGTTCAACCACCCGAACTGGTCGAACCCGGCGACGAACATTTCGCAACTGGCGAATGTGGGAGTGATCAGCGGCGTGGGTGGCGTGAACGGATCGTCGACAGGGGATCAGCCGGGAGCGCGGTCGTTCCGGATGGGATTCCGCGTGGAGTGGTAGGAGTTTCAGGCAAGAGCAAAGAAACGCGCGACTAAAGCCACCGCTTGCTGACGCGCTGTTCTGTAAAATGGCAGTCCATGGAACGCAGAGGATTCTTGCAGAACACGATCGCGGCGGGCGCGTATGCGCACGCCGCGCAGAGTCAGACGGCGGAGCCGGTCACGCATGAGGAGCATGGGGGGCTGGTGATAGAGCGGGCCGCCGCAGGGCGCCCGCATGAAGGGAAGGTTCTGGCGGCGATACAGCCGCATTCCGATGATATTCCGATCTTCGCGGCGGGGGCGGTTTTCAAGCTGATCCACGAGGGGTACACCGCCTACTTGATCCGGGTGACGAATGACGATATGGCGGGGCCGGGGAGCATCGCGACGACGGTGTCGGCGAATGAGCGGGACAACAACGCGGTGGCGAAGGTGTTTGGGGTGAAGGGTGTGTTTGATCTCAACTATGGGAATCACATGATGGACGCGGTGTCGCTACCCGAGCTGCGGGCACGGTTCATTTATTTGTTCCGGCTGCTGAAGGTGGATACGGTGATCACCTACGATCCGTGGGGGCACTATGAGGAGAATCCGGACCATTACGTGACGTCGGCGTGCGTAGAGGCGGCGTGCTGGATGGCGGCGGGCGGGAAGGATTATCCGGAACATTTCGCGGCGGGGTTGCGGCCGCATGCGGTGAAGGAGAAGTATTATTTCGCGCGGTTCCAGCAGCGGGTGAACCGGATCGTGGATATCGGTTCTGTGGTGGAGCGGAAGATCGATGTGCTGCTGGAGAACAAGGCTCAGGGTCCGGCGGGGGATCGCGGGGCGCGGCTGAGGGCGCAGCTGGCGGGGCGCGGGTTGAAGTTGCCGTTGCTGGGGGACAGTGACGAGTCAGCGAACCGGGCCTACATCCGGGAGTTCACGCTGCGGGCGAACCGGGAGTTGGGGAGGAAGCACGGGCTGGAGTACGCGGAGGCGTATCACTACATCGGGCCTCCCGAGAATGAGGTGGATGATTACGTGAGGAGGAACGCGGTGGCGCTGTAGCAGGTTGGCAAGGGGAGTCTGATAATGGGGTAGAATATAAGGTTTACGCCTGAGCATGCGAAAGAAACTTCTTGTCATAGTGCTTGCGTACGCGATGCTGCTGGTTCCGGCTTCCACCGCGCCTGTCGTGGAAGATCCGGCAACGGCGATGATTCCTCCAGTGGATGCAGAGATGCAGTATGAGCTGGAGGTGAATCTGCGTCATATGGGACTGGCTGCGGCGCTGGAGCAGAAGCGGCTGGCGGTGTCGCTGGTGGACATCACAGATCTGCAAAACCCGCAGTACGCGGGCGTGAACGACCGCAATATGATGTACGCGGCGAGCCTGCCGAAGATCGCGATCGTGCTGGCGGGCTTTGAGCGGATCAAGGCGGGGCTGATGGATTACACGCCGGCGGTGAAGGAGATGTTCACGAACCTGATCCGGTTCTCGTCGAACACGGATGCGTCGCGTGCGATACAGAGGATCGGGTTCGGGTTTATCGCGAACGTGCTGACGAGCGGGGCGTACCGGCTGTATGATCCGTTTCTGAATGGCGGGTTGTGGATCGGGAAGGCGTACGGCGGACCGAACGATTACTGGCGGCGCGATCCGATGCACAACATTTCACACGGAGCGACGAGCTTGCAGGTGGCGCGGTTTTTCCTGATGCTGGAGCAGGGGCGGCTGGCGGGTCCGGCGTATAGCGCGGAGATCAAGGAGATCCTGTCGAAGCCGGGGATCAATCACAAGTTCGTGAAGGGACTGTCGTCGATTGGGGTTCGGGATGTTTATCGCAAGTCGGGGACTTGGAAGGATGCGCATTGCGATGCGGCGCTGGTGGAGCATGACGGGCGGCGATATATCGCGGTGGCGCTGATGAAGGATGACAAGGGCGGGGAAGTGCTGCCGCAGCTGATCGTGAAGCTGGATCAGATTGTGATGCGGCGGGCGCAGGCTGGGGCGGTGGCGGCGGATTAGGGAGCCGGATCAAGGGATTTGCGGAAGAGGGCGTCGCCGGCGAGATCGCGGAGGATGACTTCGAGCGCGCCCGATTTGCCGTCGATCGTGACTTCGCCGAAGAACTGCAGGCCGGCGCTGGGAGGGAGGTTGGATTGTCCTTTTGGCGGGGCCTTTTGAAAGATGACTTGCGGGCCGAAAGTATTGTCGAGTGTGCCGGGGCCGAAGGTGCCGGCGTGGAGGGGGCCGGAAATGAATTCCCAGAAAGGGTCGAATTCGGTGAACTGCGCTTTGGCGGGGTCGTAGAAGTGGGCGGCGGTGTAGTGCACGTCGGCGGTGAGCCAGACGGTGTTCCGGACGCGGTCCTGTTTGAGGGATTTCAGTAGCGAGGCGATTTCGAGTTCGCGGCCGAGGGCGGGGCCGTTGGAGTTGGCGCAGTTTTCAAAGCGGGGGCGATTTCGGGAGTCACCCCCGTCGCCGACGATCAGGCCGATGGGCATGTCGGAGGCGATGACTTTCCAGAGAGCGCGGGAGTTTTTCAGGCCTTGCCGGAGCCATTGCAGCTGAGGGCGGCCGAGGAAGAGGGTTTCCGGGGATTCGGCTGGCTGGAGATTGTAGGAGTTGGCGGCGCGATAGGAGCGCATGTCGATGACGAAGATGTCGAGCAGCGGGCCGTAGGGGATGCGGCGGTAAAGGCGGTTGCTGTTGAGGCGGATGGGCGCGTGCTCGAGGAACGCCTGGCGGGCGCGGGTGACGAGCGCGGCGATGTTCTTTTCCGCGTAACGCTGATCGGTGGCGAGGTCTTTGCCTGGGGACCAGTTGTTAGTGACTTCGTGATCGTCCCATTGCCAGATCTGGGGGACTTCGGAGTTGAAGCGGCGGACGTGCTCGTCCATGAGGTTATAGAGGTAGTTGCCGCGGAACTCGTCGAGCGTTTCGGCGACTTTGCTTTTGACTTCGGTGGTGATGTTGCGCCAGATGTCGCCGGAGGGGAGGCGGATTTCGGCGGGGATGGGATTGTCGGCGTAGATGGTGTCGCCGGAGTGGAGGAAGAAATCGGGGTTGAGGCGGCGCATGGTTTCGTAGATGCGCATGCCGCCGAAATCGGGGTTGATGCCGTAGCCCTGGCCGGCGGTGTCGCCGGACCACAGGAACCGGATGTTGGAGGGTCGCGTCGGTGCGGTGCGGAAGGTGCCGTTGACAGGTTCGGAGAGGGTGCGATTGTCGCGGAGATCGAGGAAGCGGACCTGGTAGTGGATTTGGGCGTTGAGAGGGAGATCGCGGAGATCGAGGCGGGCGGTGAGTCCGGTGGAGGGGAGCGCGTCAAGGCCTTGCATGCGGCGCGAGTTGCGCATGTCCTGGTGTTGGGACCAATCGACGATCATGCGGGAGGGGCTTTCGGCACGGGACCAGATGATGGCCCGGCCGGGGATGACGTCTCCGGTCTGGACGCCGTAGGGGACAGTGGAGCGTGCGTGAAGAAGGGCGGGGGAGGCGGCGAGGGTTCTGAGGAAATTTCTTCGCTTCATGGGCGGCGTTGGATGAGGCGTTCGATTTCGGTGGCGATGGTTTGGTGTTCGACGGCGGAGTTGAGGCGGAGAACGTTGGAGGTCATGGCGACCAAGTAGGCTTTGGAGCCGGATTCCACCACGGTGACCGAGTGCATGAGGTTGGTCTTGTTTCCCTTGTATTGAACGCAGCGGTAACCGGGTTCGGGTTCGCATTGGAAGAGGGAGCCGGATTTGAAGTAGACGGCTGCCTTGGCCAGGGCGGGGGAGGAGGCGTAGCGGTAGCGGGGGCGGGAGCAATAGAGGAGGCGCTTGAGTTCGAGGCTGGACCAGGCGTCGACAAGTTTGCCTTGCTCCATTTTGATGAGCCAGCGGAGGAGTTCGCGCGGGGTGGAGTAACTGGCGGTGCCGGGGATGGCCCGAGAGCCGCCGGAGGTGAAGAAGGTGCCGATGCGGATTTTGGAGGTGTCGAGGCCGGATTCGGTGAGGGCGGATTCGAGGGATTCCAAGGCGAGGTCGCGGAGATCTGTTTTGGAGGGCTCCTTGAAGAATTGCGCTTCCGCGGCTGGAGCAGGCGGGTAGGCGGCGCCGAACTTGTGGAGCAGCATGGCTTGCTTCCAGGTGGTGGAGGCGGCGGCGTTGGAGCTTTGGCTCAGCATGTGGTCGAGCCATTCCCAGAGGCTGAACTTGTCGCCGGATTCCAGACGGCGGTTGAGGATGGCGGCGTCGCCGTCGTTGAAGAAGGGGACGGTCTTGCCGTCGCGATAGACGAAGCTGTCGGCGGTGACGATGGTATCGCGGAGGATTTTTTCGCGGGCGGCGGTGCTCGATGGATGAATGCGGCGTAGGGCGCCGAAGATGCCGGTGGCGACGAAGAGCTTGCCGACACTGCCGGGGATGCGGCTGACGTCGGGACGGATGGCGGCGTAGCGTGGTAGCGAGGGGTCGGAGATGTCGAGCAGGGCGAGACTGTAGGAGTCATCGCGTATGGCGAAGATGGCCTGGAGACCGGCTTTGAGGTAGGAATCCTCGGGGGTTGAAGTAGTGATGTCGAAGTCGCTTCCGGAGAGGCGGATCTTGATTTGATCGGTGTTCCAGAGAGCGCCGGGAGGGAGATTGACGGACTTTTTGATCTTGCCTTCGTGGGCGAGTTTGTAGGCGGCGAGGCGGCGGATGCCGGTGCGGGCGGCGCCGTCGATCGGATAGGCGTGGGAGGCGAGCGCGCAGAAGAGAATGACGGAGACGAGGCGGATCATAGCGGCTTGTCCTCGAGACGGACGGTTTGGAGATTGTCGGAAGGGCCTTCGAGACGGCTGAGAGCGTCGAGGGTTTTCCACTCCTGGAAGCGGGCGAGGGGGCGGATCTGGAAGAGGCGGAGCTGGCCGTTTTCGAAACCGAATTCAATATCCCATGGGAGCAGGGTTCCGGATTCCGAGCGCGCGGGCGGATATCTCTTTTTGACTTCGGCGACCATGCGCCGGAGCTGGCCTACTTCATCGGTGGTGAGGACGTATTCGCGGCCGGTGGCGGGGACGTTGACGAAGCCGCCATCGGGTTTGACCATTTTGCGGTAAGTGGCGCGGCATTGCTGGAGGAGGCGGACGTTGCCCGCGGGTTCGAGGAGCAGGGATTCGGCTACACCGCCATCGACAACGGCGCTGACGCCTTCACTGACGTTGACGGTGATGTAGTTGTCGAGGCCGGTTTCGAGATCTGCGGTGGCGATGACGCCGGATTTTTCGCTGGGCACGGTGCGCATGACGATGACCGAGGGGTAGACCTTGCCGGTGCCCTTGAGGGCGCGGTTGCGCCAAAGGTAAGCGCGCTCCGTGTAGGGGGAGGCCCAGACGTTCTTGATGGATTGAAGAATGTGGCGCGCGCCGACCTGGTTGGCGACGGTGAGGTTGAGGCCTGCGCCGGTGAAGCCGGGGAGGTCTTCGGCGTTGGTGTCGCTGCGGACAAAAACGCCGTAGGTATTGTCGTTGCCGAAGGTTTCTTGAAGTTTTTCCTGAAGCTCGCGCTCGAAGGCGGGGATGAGGGGCATGGATTCAATGGTGGCGCGGAAATGGGCGAGCTTGGGAGCGATGAAGGTTTGAATGGCGGAGGGATCGGCGCCTGAGTCGCGCATCTGTTCGGCTTGGGCGAGCCCTTCGCGGATTTGATCGAGGAAGGGCCTGCCGGAGTTGTCGAGGACGCGGAAGACGTGGTCATGGAAGATGCCGAAGGGGATGACGAACCCTGGGGCGACCGTGTCGGGGAAGAACTGGGCAAGCTGGCCGAGATTGGCGGCCTTGGGACCGACGGTAATGGCGGCGTCGGAGGAGCTGAGTTCGCGGAGGCGGCGGAGGCGTTTATCGGTGAGGTTGAGGCGGGAGGTGTCGAGCTCAATGCGGCGTGGAGCGGTGGGTTGCGAGGTCCAGAGTTTGCGCTCCTCTTCGGTCATGGAGGCTTTTTCCTTGAGGACAACGATGTTGCGGGGCGTGACGGCATAGAACATTTCCATGCCTTTGCGTTTTTCCAGTTCCGGCAGGAGGGAGGAGGGGATCCGGGCGTTGGGGACGCCGAGGTTGGCGGCGAGCAGCTGTGCGTGAGAGAGCATGTTGCCGGCTTCGAGGGTGAGGATGCCGGCCATGGGTTTCAGTTCGGCGACGGTTTGAGGGATGAGATAGATGCCGCCGGGATCGATTTTGCCGCCGGGCTTGTCCTCTTCGATGATGCCGAGTTTGCCGATGCCGACGCCGGGGTTGAGTCCGGCGGCACCGGCGGTGGTGGCGCGGCCGAGGATGGAGTGGCGTATGCCGGCGGCGCGTTCGGCATCCTGGAGAAGCGGATCGAGGCGGTTGGAGAGGGGAAGGGCGGCGGAGCTGCGGAGAAGATGATCGACAAGACCGGCGGCCAGGGGTTCGACGGCCTGATAGTGGCGGGAGACGGGGCCGAAGTCCTTGGCGGCGGTGGCGCGGCTCCATTCCGAGGCGCGGGCGAGATAACGGATTGAGGCGCGGTAGGCGGAGGATTCCACCGAGCCGCGGCGTTTGAGCGTGTCGAGTTCCTCTTCCAGCGCGCGGAACTGGCGCAGAGAGATGAGTCCGGAGCCGGTTGTGACGCGGAGGCAGGAGCGGAGGTTTTCAAGGAGTTGTGCGCGGCTGGCATCGGGTGAAGGCGTGGCGGCGTGGAATGACATCTCCTGGAGGAGACGGTTAAGGTCCATGAGGGCGAGGTTAAGGCGGCCGTCCTTGGAAGTGGAGACGTGGCGGCGAATGGCGAGAGAAAGGGAGGCGATGTGCTGGAGGAGTTGGGGTTGGTTGGGTGACTGGAGGGATTGCGCGAGATCGGCGAGGGGTTTTTCGACAGCGGTTCCGGCGGCGGATTTGCGGGAGCTTTCGAGGGCGGGGATCCAGTTCTGCGGGCTGTACTGTTTTTCGAGGAGGGTGGCGAGTTCCTCGAGGTAGGCTTTGACAGGCGGCGACGGGTTTTTGGTTTGGAGAAAGCCGGTGACGGCGGCGGTGTCTTCTGGGCCGGGGTAGGAATGGATTTTGGCGCGGATGCGCTGGAGGCGGGAGTCTTCATTGGCGGCGGCGGCGGCGAGGGAGCGGACGCGTTTGATGGTGCTGTCGGCGACACCGTGGGGAATGGTGTCCATCAGCTGCATGCCGAGGTAGTAATTCCGCTCGAGCCATTGGGCGTCCGAGAAAAGTTCGAGGAGGAATTTGCGGCCGGCGCGCTCCTCGTCTTCGACTTGGCGCGCGCCGCGATAGGAGATCGCGCGGCGGTAGATCCAGCCCTGATCGACTTCGGTGAGGTACTTTTCGAGGACAAGTTCCTTGAGCCAATGATGGTCGCGATCGGCATCGAGCAAGGAGGTAAAGGGGAGTCCTGTGAGGATGGTGCCGGCGTGGACGTTCCAATCGGCGAGGCGCTTGGCATCCGCGGACAGTTCGGCATGCTGGTGGCCGCCGCCGAGTTCGCGGCAAGGCGTTCCGGCGGGAGGGTGAATGGAGCCGTCATTACAGAACCAGCGGATGCGGAGGAAGGGGCCGCGCGGGTTTTCCTTGAAAGAGGAGAGTATTTTGCGGGCTTGCGCGGCTTGGGAATCGGAGAGAGGCGGGATGAGGGAGTCGGCGGGGAGGAGGAGCGGGAGGGAGAGGAGGAGGAGGAAGCGGGGCATTAAGACCATGGTAAGAAAAAGGGGCGAAGGGTGCACAGGAATCGTTAAATTAAAGGTTGTGCATTCGACGAGCCTGTAATAGAATCCGGCGATGGAGGTGTCTATCCACAGGGGAGAGTGGAATCCAGGACTCGTCACCGGTGAGCAAGTATGCGGGAGGCAAAAGCCCGTATGGATGTCACGATATGAGCGGTAATGTTCGGGAATGGATTGGTGGTGGTGGAGAATACCGGGAGTTGCGAGGGGGCTCGTGGTGCAACTTTCAGCGCGACGCCGCCTGCGCCTACCGCGGCAGCATCCTCCCAGCGTACCGGGGCGGCAGCATCGGATTTCGCTGCTCCAGGACATTCTAACCCTATTCTCTTTTTCCGTTCACCCTTTTCACTCTCACGGGCGAGTTGCCAGAGGCGAGGCTGAAGCCTCGCGCGGGCTGAAGAGCCCCCCCACACGGAGGTCTTGCTATACTGCGTTATTTCACAAGCAGGAGAACTCATGAGTTTTGGATTGAATATTCGCAAAGATGCTGCGCTGGATTTTGTTTCGCTCGGGGCGCTGATCCATCGGCTGGATCCGGGGATTATTCCGTTCCGGAAGGCGACGACGTGCTCGATCCACGTGAGCGGCGGGGAATTCAATGTCGCGGCGAATCTGGCGGATTGTTTTGGGTTGAAGACGGGCATCGCGACGGCGATGGTGAGCTATCCGATCGGGGATCTGATCGCGGAGCGGGTGAAGGCGATGGGGGTGACGGCGTTCTATAAGCGGTTTGAGCATGACGGGGTGCAGGGGCCGAATATGGCGACGGTGTATAGCGACCGGGGGCTGGGGGTTCGCGCGCCGGTGGTGTTTTATAACCGGTCGAATGAGGCGGCGGGGAGGCTGAAGCCGGGCGATTTTGATTGGAAGGCGATCTTCGGGCAGGGGGTGAAGTGGTTCCATAGCGGCGGGATCTTTGCGGCGCTGTCGGCTACGACCTCGGAGGTGATTATCGAGGGGATGAAGGCGGCGAAGGCGGCCGGGGCGGTGGTGAGTTTCGACTTGAACTTCCGGGCGAAGCTGTGGAAGATTTCCGGCGGCGAATCCAGGGCGGCGGAGATACTGAACCGGATCGTCGAGAACGTGGATGTGCTGGTGGGTAACGAGGAAGACCTGCAGAAGGGGTTGGGGATAGAGGGGCAGGACGTGGAGGCGAAGTCGAAGCTGGATCCGAGCGCTTTCTTCGGGATCATCAATAAGGTGGTGGCGCGGCACAAGCAGGTGAAAGTAGTGGCGACGACGCTGCGCGAGGTGCATTCCTCGAGCCGGCATAGCTGGAGCGCGGTGGCATGGATCGATGGAAAGACCTACACGGCGCCGACCTGCGAGTTGGATGTGCTGGACCGGGTGGGAGGCGGGGACGGATTCGCTTCGGGCTTGGTGTATGGGGCGATTGCCGGGGAGAAGCCGGAAGAGGCGTTGAAGCTAGGGTGGGCGCATGGAGCGCTCCTGACAACGTTCCCTGGGGATACTACCATGGCTACCCTGGGAGAGGTCAAAGCGTTCGCGCAGGGCGGTTCAGCGCGGATTCAGCGCTGACCTAACAAATACGTTAGGTGGCTTCGCAAAGCTGTTAGGTCCAAGAGCGGTTTTGGGGTGAGGGCAGAGGTCCGTGAAGCGCTGTCCGGGGCAGATTCTCTTTATTTGCAGTTAGATAGGCGATTGCTTTCGCCGTGGAGCGAGTTTGGCACGCCTATTGCACTTAGACAGGGCGTACGGCGAAAGCCGGATGGGAATAGAAGAAAAAAAGAAAGAGGATCAGCACAAATGCTTAACCTAGTCACCACCCGATTCACCAAGGTCATCGCGACGATGGGGATGGCCCTTTTGATCGGCGCCGCCACGACTCCGCAGTTTGACGCCCCCAACCCGCCACCCGACCCGTGGGAAGTGGCCAACTATGACGCCCCGAATCCGCCGCCCGATCCTTGGGAAGTGGCCGGCTTCGACGCTCCGAATCCGCCGCCTGATCCCTGGGAAGGTTTTGACGCCCCTAACCCGCCGCCCGATCCTTGGGAAGCGGTCTAATACAGACGATTCCGGAAGCGGACACGGTTGGATCGCCTTATTTGAGCGGGGCGTCCAGCCGTGTTTCGTATTTGGGGGTTCATGGGCGTGCGAAGGGCGACCTGGCAACCTTCCGGGGCTAGGGCTTCCAGCCGGTCGAGCACGGTTTTGCCATCCATGCCGGGGCACATTTTGGCGACCAACCAGTTCTCGGTCTTTTCGCCGCGGTGCAGTTCCAGGCCGTGCCTGAGCTGAAGAAAGCAGGCTTGCCAGCCGCCGCGAGTTCCTTCGTATTCGTTGTCCCAGCCGGCAGAGTCGCCCAAGCCGGAGTGAACCAAGCGGAGCAGAGTCTTGCCGCCGGCGGCCGATTCCAGGAAGAAGTCCTGGACGAGGCGGCAAGGGGTCATTTTTTCCTCGACCGGGCTGATGGCGCGATCGCGGATTTCGGTGAGGCGGAGGTGGCGGTTGGGCTCCAACCGGAAAAAGTTAATTTAAATTTAGGGTTTAAATTAGGGCTTGACGGTAGACCCACTTAGAGGTAGTATCAATCGGATTCGCCCGATTTGGATGGTTGGGCATAGTCTCCGGTAACTTACGGGAGGGGTGTCGAAACCCGCATTGCCGGAGGAAAGGGTATCTGGGTATATGTTGAAAAGCTTTCACTTAGTGCAGGTACGCGTGTACCTAGCGGCATTGCTTTTCCCGGTTCTGTTGTGGGGGCAGACGTCCACGACGGCCACAATCGTTGGCACGATCTCGGATTCGACAGGCGCGGTGATTTCCGGCGCGACCGTGGAACTGGTGGACGTGTCCACCAACCAAAGCCGCAAGGCGGCGAGCAACGATGCAGGGCAGTATATTTTCCCGAATGTGGTGCCGGGGACGCACAGGCTGACTGCATCGATGCAGGGGTTCCGGCAGGCGGTGATCCAGGACCTGAAGGTGGACGTGACGAAGTCGTATTCGTTGAACGTGACGCTGGAGGTGGGCGGCGTGGCGGAAGTGGTGGAAGTGTCGGCAACGGCGGGGGCGGAACTGCAGACGCTGGATTCGACGGTGGGCGCGGTGCTGAAAGGCGATTCGCTGCTGCGGATGCCGGCGGTGAACCGGAGCGCGGTGGCGCTGCTGTCGATCCAGCCGATGGTGCAGCCGGCGCGTGGGATCGGGAGCAACGTGAATCAGGGCGGACAGGTTGCGGGAGCGCGCAGCGACCAGAGCACGTTCAACCTGGACGGGACGGATGCGACCGACCTGACCTCGGGCACGGGGCAGTATTTTTCCGGAGCGGTTGACTTTTTCTCGCCGTCGCCGTCGGTGCCTGTGCCGCTGGAGAGTCTGGAGGAGTTCCGGGTATCGACGACGAATCCGAACGCGACGTTCGGGCGGTCGGCGGGCGGACAGATCAACTTTGTGACCAAGCGGGGGACGAATAACCTGCACGGGTCGGGTTACTGGTATCACCAGAACGACAACATGAACGCGAATTTCTGGCGGTTCAACCGGCTGGGGATCAAGCGTCCGGAGACCAAGGACAACCGGTTTGGGACGACGCTGGGCGGGCCGGTGATCAAGAACCGTACGTTTCTGTTCGGGCATTACGAAGGACGGCGGTTCCCGCGCGCGGCCAACGTGTCGCGCATTGTGCCGACCTCGACGCTGCGGCAGGGAATCCTGCGGTTCCGCGACGCGGCGGGCAACGTGAACAGCTATAACGTGAGGGATTTTGATCCGCGGCGGCTGGGCCCGAGCCCGGTGATTACGCGGCTGTGGAACGCGCTGCCTGAGGGCAACGATTCGGCCGGCGGAGCGGTGGACGGATTGAACACGATATTCATCACGGGACCGGCGGACAACAGCCTGCGGATGGATTTTGGCGTGGCGCGGCTGGACCATCAATTCAACGACAAGTGGCGGCTGTACTCAACCTACCGGTACGCGACGCAGTTTGTGGCGGACACAGGGCAGATCGATACGGCTGGGCTGACGCCGGGCGCGACGCGCGGGCAACTGTCGCCGACAGCGGGGACGCCGGTGGAGCCGCGGTTCTTCAGCACGCAGCTGACGGGGACGCTGAGCCCGAACGTAGTGAACGAGCTGAACGTGGGCTACATCCGGAACTTCTGGGCGTACAAGCGGGCGAACCCGTTCCCACAGGTGCAGGGGACGTCTGCGGCGCTGCTGGTGGCGCACGGGATCATGGATTCGGGGGTGGATTTCGACACGCAGCGCGGGCGGAGCCGGATCTGGCGGGATCAGACGTACTATTTAAGCAACAATCTGACATGGGTGAAAGGCAAGCACAACCTGCAATTTGGCGGGTCGCTGCGGTTCATGCCGGTATTTCACGAGCGGGACGATAAGGTGATCGGGTCGCTGACGTACCTGGTGTATGAGGTGAACGCGAACGGCGCCAATGCGAGCGTACCGGCGGGGAACCGTCCGGTGACGTGCGGCGCCGGTGTGTCGGCCAATTGCCTGGCCTCGGGCGATGTACAGAGATGGAACGACCTGTTTGCGGCATCGCTGGGGATAGTGGACAAGAGCGGGATCGTGATGACGCGGGACACGAACTTGAATCCACTGCCGCTGGGGACGCCGATGCGGGTGTTCGCGCGGTTCAACTCGTATGAGTTTTACGCGAACGACATCTGGCGGGTGACGCCGAGCCTGACGGTAACGGCGGGATTGACCTACAACATCCAAACGCCGCCGGTCGATAAGAACGGGTACCAGACGCTGATCACCGATTCGGCGAATGGAGAGGTGCTGGATTCCGACAGATTGTTCGGGCGGAGGCGCGAGGCAGCGCTGGCGGGGCGGACCTACAATCCGACGATCGGGTACGTGCCGATCCGGCAAGCGTCGCAGAAGTACGTATACAACATCGACAAGAACAACTTCGGGCCGCGGATCTCAGCGGCGTGGAATCCGGGGATGCAGGACGGATTGCTGGGCAAGTTATTAGGAAACAAGAAGACGGTAATCCGCGCCGGCTATGGGGTGACGTTTGACCGGACCAACGGGGTTGGCGTGGTGATGCTACCGATTCTGGGGGTTGGTTTCTCGCAAACGATCACCTGCTTTGCGCCGCGCTCGGACGGGACGTGCGGGATCACTTCCGATCCGGCAAACGCGTTCCGGATCGGGGTGGACGGATCGACAGTGCCGTCGCCGCCAACGGCGGCGGTGCGTACGCCGATTATCCCGGGGATCGGTGGGGAGTCGATTTCCTCGTCGATCGATCCGAACTACCTGGTGGGCCGTTCGCAGAGCATCAACCTAACGGTGCAGCGGGAGGTAGCAGGCAACATGATCGTAGAGGTGGGATACGTCGGGCGGTACTCAAACGATCTGCCGGTGAACAAGGAATGGAACTCGGCTCCGTATTTCCACAAGGACTCGGCATCGGGGCAGACGTTTGCGCAGGCCTTTGACGCGGTGGCGGGACAGCTGCGCGGCGGCACGCCGGCTGCGCAGGTGGCGGTCCAGCCGTGGTTTGAGAACCAGTTCCGCGGGAACGCCAACTGTGCGCCGAACTGCACGGTGTGGCTGGCGGGACGGCAGAGCACGGCGTTTGTTCAGGGGCAGGTCAACAACCTGTTCAACTTCTTCAATGCGCAGAGGCCGAACGATCCGTTCTACAACCGGCAAGTGCAGAACCTGTTTGTGCGGGCCTCGGGGGCGCTTTCCAATTACAATGCCGGATTCGTGACGGTGACGAAGCGCTTCTCACAGGACCTGCACTTCACGGCGAACTACACGTTCTCCCGTACGCTGGATCAGTATGGGCTGAACCAGGAGTACATCGGCGGAGCGTCGTCTCCCTACGATCTGAATCTGGACTACGGGCCTGCGCTGTTTGACCGGACGCACGTGTTCAATTCGGGAAGCTACTGGGAGCTGCCGGTGGGCCGGTCGAAGCGGTTCCAGACCACGGGCGCGCTGGATAAGGTGGTTGGGGGATGGTACCTGTCGGGCATCTTCACGGCGAATTCGGGTTTGCCGTTGCTGGTGAATCAGCATGCGCAGACTTTCGGAGGATCGCAGCTGTTCGGCGGAATCAGCCCCGGAGTGGTTCCGGCGGCGGCAGGGACCAAGTACAAGAACTCAATGGTGACGGGCGTGGCTGGGTCCGGCGGCGTGGGTACGACGTCGGATGCGGCGCGAAACGGCTCGGGGATGAACTTCTTCGCGAATCCGGAAGCGGCTTATAAGAGCTTCCGGCCGCTGCTGCTAAGCCAGGACGGGCGGCATGGACGCGGGGTGCTGCGCGGGTTCCCGCGGTGGAACTTCGACCTGTCGATCGGGAAGAAGACGACGATCAGCGAGAGCGTGCGGGCGGTCTTCACGTTCGACATGATCAACGCGTTCAACCGCGTGGAGTTCGCCGATCCGACGTTCAACTACCTGAACCCGGCATCGTTCGGTGCGATCACGGATCAGTTTGGGAATCCGCGGCAAATACAAGTTGGGCTGCGGTTCGAATTCTAAAAGGAATTAGGATTCGCTGAGAGCGGCGGATAAAGAGCGCCGGAGGTCGGCTTCTTCCTCCGGCGCTACGGTTCGTAGATCGATCAAGAGGCGGTCGTTCTCGATTCTGGCGATGACGGGCGGCTGCTGAGCGCGGAGGCGCTGTTCGACCTTGGCGGCGTCGCAGCGGATGGAGATGAGCCACGTGGGGAGGCACTGTTCGGGCGTGGAGCCGCCGCCGATGACGGACTGCCCTTCGACGATATCGGCGTGCATGCCTTCGGCGAGTTCCTCGGCGCGGTGGCGGATTTCGGTGGAGGTCATGGAGATCATGCGCAGAGCGGGGATGCGGTTCCAGCGTTCGAGGAGCGTGTCGCGGAGAGTGCCGGCGAGGGTGGCGTAGATCAGTTTGTCGGCGCGGAGAGCGCGGAACATGGGGTTGCGCCGGAGACGCGCGATGAGTTGCTCTTCACCGGCCAAGATACCCGCCTGGGGGCCGCCGAGGAGCTTGTCGCTGCTGAAGGAAACGAGATGGACACCCTGGTCGAGGGCCTCCTGAGGGCGGGGTTCGTCGATGCCATAGGGGCGGAGGTCGGTGAGGCAGCCGCTGCCTAAGTCCTCATAAACGGGAATCCCGCCCTGGGAGGCGACTTCGACAATTTCGGCGCGTGAGGGCTTGCCTGCGAAGCCGGCGATGCGGAAATTGCTGGGATGGACGATGAGGATGAGGCGGGTGTTGGGGTTGATGGCGGCGCGGTAGTCATCGGCGCGGGTGCGGTTGGTGGTACCCACTTCGCGGAGCGTAGCGCCGGAGCGGGTCATGATGTCGGGGATGCGGAAGCCGTCGCCGATCTCGATGAGTTCGCCGCGAGAGACAATGACTTCGCCGCCGGAGGCAAGCTCATTGAGTGCGAGGTAGACCGCGGCGGCGTTGTTATTGACAACGATGGCAGGTTTGCCGAGGATTTGTTCCAGGAGAACGGCGGCGTGGATGTCGCGCTTGCCGCGGCGGCCGGATGTGAGGTCGTATTCGAGGTTCATGTAGCCGCTGGGCGGGGCTTTTTCGGCAAGAGGGGCGCGGCCGAGGTTGGTATGGAGTACGACGCCGGTGGCGTTGATGACACGCTGGAGGGTGGGGCGGTCTAGTTCCTCCAGACCTTGGCGGACGAGGGTCTCGGGGTCTGGAATGGGTTGACCGGCCTGGAGGGAGGCGCGGGCTTGCTCGACCGCGGCACGCGCTTTTTTGACCATTAATTCACGGGGAAAGCGCCCGGAGATGTCGCCCAATCGCTCGACGAGCTGGTGGACGGAGGGTAAATCCCGTAACTGCTCTTTGGGGCTCACGGCAACTATTCTAGCGCTCTCAAGAGCCGTGAGATATAATTGCTCTGCTCTGTATGTCGCTTCCCGCGGGCACGCTCCTCGGCCATTACGAAATCGTAGGTCCAATCGGTTCCGGCGGCATGGGCGCGGTCTACAAGGCTCTTGACACGCGATTGGACAGGGCAGTGGCGGTGAAGCTGATGCACAACAGCTCGCCGGCGTTGAGGGAGCGGTTTTACCGGGAAGCGCGGGCAATAGCCACGCTGCAGCATCCGCACATCTGCGCGCTGTTTGACATCGGCGCGCACGAAGGCTCCGACTACCTGGTGATGGAGTACCTGGAAGGGGAAACGCTGGGATCTCCATTGCCCATAGCCAAGGTTCTCGAATACAGTCTGCAAATCCTCGGCGCACTGGAAGCAGCCCACCACCGGGGAATCGCGCACCGGGACTTGAAGCCGTCCAACATCCTGGTGACTTCCTCCGGGACGAAGCTGCTGGATTTCGGTCTCGCCAAGACGCTCGGCACGACAGAGACGCGCCAGGAGACGCTCACGGCTCCGCTGACGGAAGCGGGCATGATCGTCGGCACCGCGGCCTATATGTCGCCGGAGCAGGCCGAGGGCAAGGCCGTGGATGAGCGCTCGGACGTGTTCTCCTTCGGGGCGGTGCTGTATGAGATGCTCACCGGACAGCGGGCCTTTCAGCGGGACACCCAAATCGCAACAATCACGGCAGTGTTGCGGGATCCGCCGGTGCCGATGCCACCGGCGGTTCCCGGCGCGCTCCGTGCGGTGGTGGAACGGTGCTTGCAGAAGGATCCCGAGCGTCGGTTTCCGTCGGCGGGGGAGGTGGGGGCGGCTATGCGCCAGATCGACCCCCGGCAAACGGCAGCAGAATCGCCTTCCATTGCGATCCTTCCGTTCACCAACCTGAGCGCTGACCGAGACAACGAGTATTTCAGCGACGGGCTGGCGGAGGAAATCATCAACGCGATCACCCATCTCGGCGGGATTCGGGTTGCTGCGCGCACCTCGGCCTTCGCGTTTCGAGGCAAGGAGGTTTCCGTGCGGAGGATCGGGGAAGAGCTTGGCGTTTCCACGGTGCTGGAAGGCAGCGTCCGGCGGGCGGGCAACCGAGTCAGGGTGACGGTTCAGCTGGTGAAGGTGGCCGATGGTTACCAGATGTGGTCGGAGCGCTATGACCGCGAGATGACCGACGTGTTTGCGATCCAGGATGAGATCTCGGCGGCGATCGTGGAGAAGCTGAAGGTGCAACTGGGAGAGTCCGGGGCGGCGCCTGCCAGAAAACGGCCGACGGAGAACGTGGAAGCCTATAATTGCTACCTGCAAGGGCGCTATTATTTGCACCGCTACAACCCGGACAGCCTGCCCAAGTCTTTGGAACGTTTCCGGCGGGCGCTGGAGTTGGATCCGGAATACGCGCTTGCCTACGGCGGCATTGCCGACTACCACTACATCGCCACTCTCATTTCGGGGACTGCGCCATTGGAGAGTGTTCAAGCGGCAAGAATGGCCGCGTTGAAGGCAGTGGAACTGGATGATTCCCTGGCCGACACCCACGGCATTCTTTGCGCGATTGAGGCGATGCACTACAACTGGCCACAGGCGGAGGATTGTGCGAGGCGTGCGCTGGAACTGGATCCCACCTCGATGATGGGGCGCTACTACCATGCTGCCTGGTTCCTCCGCCCTAGAGGCCGCTTCGAGGAGGCACAAAGGGAGTTGCAGCGGTTGGTGGAGCAAGATCCGCTCTCACCGCGCTTCGGCTTTGTTCATGCGCTGACTCTGTACAACCTGGGACGGTACGAGGAAGCGCACCAGGAGATCCGGCGAGTGATCGATTTCGATCAATCCTACGTGCTGGCGCATTGGGTTCACGCGTGGGTGCTGATGGCGTTGGATCGTCCGGAGGAGGCGCTTGCGGCGGCGCAGGCGTCGGTGGCTCGGGGTCCGAGAGCCTCGATGGCCCTGGGGACGCTGGCCTGTGTGAAGGCTCGGATGGGGTTGCGCGAGGAGGCGCTAGCGATTATTGAGCAGATGCTGGGAGAGTCCGGCCCGGAAATGTATTGGAGCCGCAGCACGCTCTGCTTCATTTATGTCGAACTGGGCGAGGTGGACAGGGCAATCGAGGAGTTCCTGGCTGGAGTCGAGAACCGTGAGCCGAATACGCTTCAGTTGATCTGGGATCGGGTGATAGATCCGGTACGGAAACATCACCGGTTCGGAGAGGTTCTGGCGGCGATGAATCTGCCGGCGGTATAATCGCTTCTCCGCGATATGCCACTGGCGCCTGGCGCCCTTCTGGGCCATTACGAAATCATCTCTCTTGTAGGCTCTGGCGGGATGGGAGAGGTCTACAGAGCACGGGACATGCGGCTGGACCGCACTGTCGCCATAAAGTACCTGACTGGTCCCCATTCGGAGCGTTTCCGGCGTGAGGCGCGCGCGATTGCTTCCTTGAATCATCCCAACATCTGTGCGCTTTACGACATTGGACCGGATTACCTGGTGATGGAATTTGTGGACGGGCTTCCGTTGCAGGGGCCTCTACCCGCCGACAAGGCTTTGGCGCTTGCGCTCGAGATCGCCGGCGCGCTGGAGGCGGCGCATCGCAAAGGGATCGCGCACCGCGACCTGAAGCCGGCCAATATTCTGGTGAATTTCGAGGGTGCGAAGCTGCTGGACTTCGGCTTGGCGAAATCGCTGACCCCTTCAGATCCTGGAATTACGCTGACAGCGCCGCTGACAGAGGCGGGGATGATTCTGGGCACGGCCCCGTACATGTCGCCGGAGCAGGCCGAAGGGAAGCCGGTGGATGAGCGGAGCGACATTTTCTCATTCGGGGCGGTGCTCTATGAGATGCTGACCGGGCGGCGGGCATTCCAGCGCGATACGCCGGTGGCGACCATCGCGGCGGTGGTTCGGGACGAGGTGCAGCCTTTGCCGGCATCGGTCCCGCAGGCCTTCCGGAGGGTGCTCGCGCGCTGTCTGGAGAAAGAGGCGTCGCGACGGTTGCAGTCAGCCCGGGAGCTGACGGCGGCGCTGCGGGAGATCGATCTCTCAAAACCGGAGCAGGCCGTTCCCTCGATCGCCGTGCTTCCGTTCCAGGATTTGAGCACGGAAGGCGACCAGCAGTACTTCAGCGACGGGCTGGCCGAGGAGATCCTGAATGCGCTGGCGCAGCTTCCCGGGCTGCGCGTGGCGGCGCGAACGTCGGCCTTTGCGCTACGCGGAAAGCAGATGTCTGCTTCGCGCATCGGGGAGGAGCTGGGAGTGGCAACGGCGCTCGAGGGCAGCGTCCGCCGCGCCGGCAACCGGATGCGGGTGACGGTTCAACTGGTAAGCTGCGCCGAGGGTTCCCAGATTTGGTCGGAACGATACGACCGGGAAATGACCGACGTATTTGCCATTCAGGATGAGATTGCCGCCTCGGTTGTGGAGAAGCTTCAAGTGCAGTTGGGCCGGGAGGGGACGCGGAGGCGCCCAACCAGCAACGTGGAGGCGTATCAGTATTACCTTCAGGGACGCCACTTCCTGCACCAATTCAGCCAGGAGAGCGTGCCCAGGGCGCTGGAGCGTTTCCGCCTCGCGCTGGAGCATGATCCGGAGTACGCGCTCGCCTATGCCGGCATTGCCGACTGTTACTACGTGATGGTGATTATTCTCGGCGCCTCACCGCTTGAGAAAATGCCGGCGGCGAGGCAGGCGGCGTTGAAGGCGGTGGATCTGGATCCCGAGCTCGCCGAAGGGCATGGAATCCTCAGTGCGATCGAGGCGATGCATTACAACTGGGCCCAGGCGGAATCATTCTCAACCCGGGCGCTGGAACTTGATCCGGCCTCCGCCATGGCACGTTACTATCGCGCCGTGTGGCTTCAGCGCCCGTTCGGGCGGTTTGAGGAGGCGGCGAGTGAATTGGAGAGTCTGATCGAGCAGGATCCTCTTTCCTCGCGTCTCCGCTTCATTCACGGTCTGACCTTGCACAGTCTTGGATGCCACGAAGCGGCTGTCCGGGAGATGCGCGGCGTGATTGAGTTTGATGCATCCTTTGTTCTTGCGCACTGGGTCCAGGCGTGGGCGCTGCTGGGGGCGGGCCGGTTGGAGGAGGCGCTGGAGGCGGCGGAGGCGACAGTCGCATTGAATTCTAAGAACTCGCTGGCGGTAGGGGTTCTGGCATGTGTCAAGGCCCGTATGGGAGACCGCGAGGGGGCGATCGCGATCCTGAACCGGTTGAGGCCCGAAGGCGGTGAGGTCTCCTGGAACCGGGTCATGCATGCCTTCATCTTTACCTCGCTGGGCGAATGGGATCAGGCGATTGAGGAGTATTTGACCGCAATCGGCGTGCACCAGCCGAACGCTGTGCAGCTGATCCGGGATCCGTTGCTCAATCCGCTAAGGGCGCATTCACGGTTTCCGGAGCTGCTGGCGGCGATGAAACTGCCGGAAATGGCCGAAGCATCAGATTCCGCGTTAAGATAGGACAACCATGTCAAGACCTCCCCGCAACCCTGATTCCCGACGTCTGTTTATCGGCAAAGTGGCTACGGGCATCGCCGGCACATTGGCGGCTCCGCCATCGGTGCTGGGTGCGAATGAGAGAATCCGGCTGGGCATCATCGGGCCGGGCGCGCGGGGGATGCAACTGGTTCGCGAGGCGATCGATTGTCCGAACACGGAGTTCGCGGCGTTCGCCGATGTTTATACCAGGCGGCTGGAGGAGGCAAAGGCGGTGGTTCCGAACGCGAAGACGTATCTGGACTACCGGTATTTGCTGGAGGACAAGTCGATTGACGCGGTGCTGATCGCCACGCCGCAGCATCTGCATTGCGAGCATTTCGTGGCCACGCTCGAGGCAGGCAAGCATGTCTATCAAGAGAAGACGATGGCCTTCACGGTGGACCATGCCAAGCGGATGCGGGCGGCGTATCAGAATGCGGGCAAGCGGACGGTGCAGATCGGGCATCAGTCGAACTCTTCCGGGCAAGTGACGGATGCGGCGCGGTTTCTGGCATCGGGCAAGGTGGGCAAGGTGACGGCGATCCATGCGCACATGTACCGGAACACGCCGCACGGCAAACCGCAATGGTCGCGGCCGGTGCACCCGGATATGAGCACGGAGACGGTGATCTGGAAATCGTTTCTGGGGGAGGCGCCGGCGCGGGAGTTCGATGCGAACCGGTTTATCAATTGGCGCTTCTTTTGGGACTATTCAGGCGGGAACGTGTATGAGAACATGTGCCACCAGCTTTCGTTCTGGTACAAGATCATGGGGCTGAAGATCCCGGCGGCGGTGACGATGACCGGCGGGATCTATTTGTGGAAGGACGGGCGCGAGGTTCCCGATACGATGAACGTGTCGATGGAGCATCCCGAGGAGGTCCTGTTTACGTGGGATTCCGGGTTCGGGAATAATCACTTGGGCAACAGCGAGGATGTGCTGGGGACGGACGGGACGATCAGCCGGGGGCAGGGGATCCGGTACTCGCCGCAGAAGGTGAATCTGCCGAACGAGGCGGAGCTGGTGGGGGCGACAAAGACGCCGCGGCACGCGCACATGCAGAATTTCCTGGATTGCGTGCGGAGCGGGGCGGAGCCGAATTGTCCGTTTGACGTGGGGTACCGGGTGTCGATCGCCGCGCGGATGGCGGTGGAGAGCTACCGGCAGCAGCGCACCGTGGAGTGGGACGCCTCGAAGGAGGAAATCGTCTGAGGTTCGATTACTCCGAGGACCACAAGGTCCTCCGAAACGCGGTCCGGGAATTCGCCGAAGCCGAGATCGCACCGCAGGTGATGATCTGGGACGAAGAGCAGATCTTCCCGATGGACTGTGTGAAGAAGCTGGGGAAGCTGGGCTATCTGGGCGCGGTGTTTCCGGAGTCGCTGGGCGGAGCGGAGCTGGACTACATCTCCTACTGCATCATCATTGAGGAGCTGTCGCGGGTGGACCCGAGCGTAGGGCTGATCGTGGCGGCGCACACATCATTGTGTGCGAACCATATCTATCTGGCGGGGTCGGAGGAGCAGAAGCAGCGGTATCTGCCGAGGCTGTCGGCTGGCGAATATATAGGGTGCTGGTCGCTGACGGAACCCGAAGCAGGCTCGGATGCGGCGGGGACGCGGACGAAGGCGGTGAAGCGCGGGGAATGCTGGGTGCTGGACGGGGCAAAGACGTTCTGCACCAACGCGCATTACGCCGATGTGTGCGTGGCGATGGCGGTGACGGATCGCGCGGCTTCGCACCACGGGATTTCGGCGTTTATCGTGCCGACCAACGCGGAAGGGTTCCGGTTGGGGAAGAAGGAGAACAAGCTGGGGATGCGGGCGTCGGCGACGGGCGAGGTGATTTTCGAAAACTGCGCGCTGCCGGCAACACAGCTGCTGGGCAAGGCGGGGGAGGGGTTTATCGACAGTCTGCGAATTCTGGATGGCGGGCGGATTTCCATTGCGGCGCTATCCATCGGGATCGCGCAGGGGGCCTATGATGCGGCGCTGAAATACTCCAAGCAGCGGAAGCAGTTCGGACGGTTCATCAGCGAGTTCCAGGCGATACAGCATAAGCTGGCCGATATGGCGACGTCGATCGACGCGGCGCGGCTGCTGACATACCGCGCAGCGTGGATGCATTCGGCGGGGAAGAAGGTAAACAAGGAATCGGCGATGGCGAAGCTGTACGCCTCGGAGATGGCGGTGCGGTGCGCCGATGAGGCGTTGCAGATCCACGGCGGGTACGGGTTCATCAAGGATTATCCGGTGGAGAAGTTCTACCGCGACGTGAAACTGTGCACGATCGGGGAAGGGACGAGCGAAATCCAGCGGCTGGTGATCGCGCGGCAATTGCTGAAAGACTGATGGCGCCGTTGAGCACACGCGAGCTGGCCCGGGCAGCGACCTGGATTGAGAACCGGGACCCGGAGGGGACGAAGTTGCTGGCGGAGCTGTCTCCGCAGGCGGGCAAGGCGCTGGTGATCGGGGTGACGGGGCCGCCCGGGGCAGGGAAGTCGACGCTGGTTGGGGGCTTGGTGTCGGCGGTGCGGGCGCAGGCAAAGACGGTGGCGGTGCTGGCGGTGGATCCGTCGAGTCCCTATTCGGGCGGGGCGATTCTGGGAGACCGTATCCGGATGCAGGCGCACACGGGGGATCAGGGCGTGTTCATCCGTTCTCTGGCGACGCGCGGGGCGACGGGGGGAGTGTCGCGCGCGGTGGGGGACATGATCACGCTGTTCGACGGAGCGGGGCGCGATGTGGTGATTGTAGAGACGGTGGGTGTGGGGCAGGACGAGGTGGACGTCGCGCGGCTGGCCGGAGTGACGGTGGTGGTTCTGGTTCCGGGGATGGGCGACGATGTGCAGGCGATCAAGGCGGGGTTGCTGGAGATCGCCGATGTGTTTGCGATCAACAAGGCGGACTTGCCGGGGGCGGACCGGCTGGAGCGGGAGCTGCACGATTTCGACTTGCCGGTGGTGAAGACGGTGGCGACGAAGAATCAAGGTGTGGCCGAACTGCTGGCGGCGGTTCAGGCGGTGACGCCGCGCCGCAGCGTGTTTGCACAGCCGGCCGAGCTGGATCATCTGGGGATCGCGGTGCGCTCGATTGACCGGGCGCTGGAGTTTTACCGCGATCAGCTGGGGCTGGCGGCGCCGCACCGGGAGACGGTGGAAGTGGAAAAGGTGCACGTGGCGATGGTGGATCCGCTGATCGAGCTGCTGGAGCCCACCGAGGCCGATTCCGTGATCGGGAGGTTTTTGGAGAAGAGGGGCGAAGGAATGCATCATGTGGCACTGCGGATTCCGGAATTCGAGGCAACGATTGAGCGGCTGAAGGCAAGCGGGGTGCGGCTGTTAAACGAGCCGCGGCGGGGCGCGGGCGGGCACACCTACGTATTTATCCATCCGTCGGCGACGGGCGGAGTTTTGTTAGAACTCATCAGACAGGAGAACGAGCATTGACAGCGCAAATCGGGATCATCGGTGGCAGCGGACTTTATTCCATGCCCGGGTTTACGGCACAGCAGGAAGTGAAGCTGGAGACGCCGTGGGGGGCGCCATCGGACGCCTATGTAGCCGGTGAATTGTCGGGGAAGAAGGTGGCGTTTCTGGCGCGGCACGGGCGTGGACACCGGATCTCGCCGTCGGAGCTGAACTTCCGTGCGAACATTCATGGGTTCAAGCAGTTGGGGGTGGAACGGATTCTCTCGCTGAGCGCGGTCGGGTCGCTGAAGGAGGAGCACAAGCCGCTGGATTTCGTGATCCCGGATCAGTTTTTCGACAGGACGCGCGGGCGCGTCTCGACGTTCTTCGGCGAGGGGCTGGTGGCGCACGTCAGCTTCGCCGATCCGGTCTGCGCCGAGGTGGCCTTTGTGATGCACAATGCCTGCCGGAAGGCGGGAGTGAACTCGAAGCTGGGCGGGACGTACCTGTGCATGGAGGGACCGGCGTTTTCGACCAAGGCGGAGTCGAACGTGTACCGGAGCTGGGGCATGGACATCATCGGAATGACGAACTTGCAGGAGGCGAAGCTGGCGCGGGAGGCGGAGATCTGCTACGCGACGGCGGCGATGGTGACCGATTACGACTGCTGGCACCCGGAGCACGACGCGGTGACGGTGGCCGATATCATCGCGAACCTGACCAAGAACGCGGAGAACGCGGCGAAGGTGGTGGCGGCGGCGGTGGCCTCGATGCCGCCGGACCGGGGCTGCAAGTGCGGCTCGGCGCTGGCGCATGCGCTGATCACGGACCGGAAGGCGATACCGGAGGAGACGAAGAAGAGGCTTGGGCTGCTGGTTGGTAAGTATCTGTAGTAAGATGTGAGTATGTGGCGTGTCTTGCCGCTGCTGATGATATGCGCACCCGCCTTAGCGCAGCAGATTGTACAAGTGCAGGCTGTCGGCGGCTATGCCAACTTCCTGGATGACAGCGATCAGAGCCACGCGGTGGTTGGAGGAAGCGTGCGGCTGCCGTTTTCCCGGGGATGGGCTGTCGAACCGGAGTTTCTGTATTTGTACAGGGACCGGAGTGACGACGACTTCTTGGTCCAAGGCAACGCGGTGTATACGTTCGGAAAGTCGAGGAAGGCGGAGCCTTACGTTGTTGTGGGTGCAGGGTTACTGGTACACAGAACGCGTTTATTGAACTTCGGTTTCACGACCATAAGTGGCACGTTTAGCGGAGGAGGCGGGGTGAGGTTATTCCTGAGCCGAAGGTGGTTCCTTTCTCCGGAGGCCCGGATCGGGTGGGAGCCAATCGTGCGGGTCACGGCGGGGTTTGGCTACGCTTTCGGACGCTGATGGGGAGCCAGAGCAGATAGAAGAAGGCGAGTGTGAAGGCTTCTCCGACGAGGATGTACATAGGCCAGGGGCCGAAGTAGTCGAGTAATGAGGGGTTGGCTGGTTTGCGGCAGAGGTAGAAATAGTTTGTGCCAAGGGCGAGGTTGAAAAGAGCGATGGCGGCGGCGTAGATGTTGACGAGCGTGAAGCTTCGCCAGACGCAGCCGGGTGTGGGTCGGAGGATGTTCGGGAGGGTGAGGGCGAGCACGCAGGCGATGACGGCGCCGTGGGCGAGGAAGAAGTAAACGGTGGGGTAGGAGGGAAATGGTTCCCAAAGGTCGGGAGTAAGGACGGCCATGCTGCTGCCGCCGACACCGAGAAAGTAGGCTAATTCGTAACTCCACCGGTTAAGTGTGAGTAGCGCGGCCACAGTCAGCCAAACAGTTAGGTCGCAGAGGTTGAGGGGGAGATTGCCGGGGAAGCTGTACCAGCCTTTGTGGATGTTGAACCAATACCAATAGAGTTCGTTGGCGGCCAGAAGGGCGGCCATGATCCAACGTGCGCGGCGGGAATGGGCGAGGCGCGATAGGGCGGCGACCGCCAGCGCAATGGCGGCGAGGATGGAGATGTGGACGAGCCCGAAAAGGTCGAAGAACGGTTTGGCGTCAGCCATCGGCCAAGAGCGCATAGGCGCGGCGCGCGACCACCAGCTCTTCATTGGTGGTCAGCACGACGACGTTGATTTTGGAAAAGTCGCCGGAGATGACACGGTCGCCTTCGCCTTTTTCGTTGCGGTCTTCATCGAGGCGGACCTTCATGAAGGAGAGGCCGCGGCAGACGGCTTCCCGAAGGCCGGCGGAGTTTTCACCGATGCCGCCGGTGAAGGCGATGCAGTTGAGGCCTTCCATGGCGGCGGCGTAGGCGCCGATGGTCTTGCGGACCTGGTAGGCGAAGACTTCCAGGGCATTGACTGCTTCTGAGTTTCCGGCCGCGGCGGCGGCTTCCAGGTCGCGCAGGTCGCCGCCGGGGACACCGGAAAGGCCGGCGAGGCCGCCGGTACGTGTGAGCTGCTTGCCGGTTTCCTCGAGGCTCCATCCGTTGCGCTGCATCATGTAGAGTACGGCCCAGACGTCAAGGTCGCCGTGGCGGGTGGAGTTTTCCAGACCCGATTGCGGGGAGAAGCCCATGGTTGTGTCGACCGATTTGCCGTCGAGGATGGCGCAGATGGAGGAGCTGCCGCCGAGGTGGCAGCTAACCAGGCGCGGAACGGGTTCGCCAAGCATGGCCGGAACGCGGCGGCTGACGTACTGATGCGAGGCGCCGTGGAACCCATAGCGGTGGATGCCGCTTTCAAGCCAATCCGCGGGGACGCCGTAGCGGGTGGCGTAATCGGGCATGGTGGCGTGGAACTCGGTTTCGAAGGCGGCGATCAGAGGGACGCCGGGCATCGATTCACGGAAAGCGCGGATGCCGGCGAGGTAGATGGCGTTGTGCGCTGGGGCGGCAGGAAGGAACTGTTCCAGCGCCGCGATGACGCCATCATCGATGCGGAAGGTGCCGCGATAGTGGGGGCCGGCGTGGACGGCCTTGAAGGCGACCGCGTGGACGGGGTGCTCGGCGGAAGGGATCTGGCGGATGGCTTCGCGATAGTCGCTGACACGCTCTAGTTTGCCGCGTGCAAGCACGGATTCCGACGGCATGTCGAGAATCTGGTACTTGAGCGAAGTGGATCCCAGGTTGGGAACCAGGATGTTCATCGAATCCGGTACTGGCTCCGGATGGCGGTGATGTTGCGCTGCGCGTTAGCCTGGTAGGGGCTCTTGATGGCGGCGCACTGCTGGTTGAATTTCAGGGCGTCGAGGATGCGCTGGGTGTTGGGGCTCTTGGCGCTGTCGCCGAGCCTGTAGTTTGCGAGGCCGAGGTTGAACAGGGCGGCGGCCTTCAACTGGTCGTTGTCATCGACGAAGGGAAGAGCGTCGCGCAGCACCTGATCGGCAGGACCGAACTTGCTTTGCGCGGCCAGTGACATGCCCTTGAACCAGAGACCGAGTCCGGTGGCGGTGGTCTTCTTCTTTTCCCAATCGGCGGCGGCGACGCCCTGCGGAGCAGGCTTGGATTTCATGAGCGCCACGAGCTTGTCACCGTAGTCTTGGGTCTTGTCGTAATCCTTTTTCTGAAATTGGTAGTCGGCGACGAACAGATAAAGGTCCTCGTTGGTGGAGTTCTTGGCGATGAGGGCTTCGGCGACCTCGACGGCTTTTTCGGTGTTGTTCAACTGGCGGTAGGACTGGAACTTCACCTCGTCGAGCTGCGCCAGGTACTGGCTTTGCGGATTGCGTTCGGCGAGCTTGTCGATGAGCTGGATTTTCTTGCCAGGATCAGTAGTCTGCAGAGCGGTGTTGAAGAGGGAGTATTCGGTATAGGTTTCCACCTGTTTGGCGAAGTCGACCTTATGCTTCCAGTTTTCGACTTCGTCTTCATCCGCGGGCTTCTTCGATGCGACGGCTTTGCGCGCGGCGTCGGAGGTGGCGACGGCCCACTTCAGGATGAGATCAGGATCTTTCTTGGCTTCGGCGGCTTTGAGAGCGCCATGCGCCATTTCGGCATCGGAGGGGTCGAAGGTGAGGAGCTTTTCGACCACGGGAAAGACTTTGTCATGCTGGCCCGCCTTGAGGTAAGCGGGCTGAAGCTGACCATAGACCCAGGGCATGCCCGCATGGTTGGAGTACTTGGAAGAGAATTCCTCCAGCAGTGCGACCTTCTTGGCAGGGTCCTCTTCGGTGCCAATCTGTTGCAGCAACAGCCCTTCCGGGGTTTCCGCATTGATGTCAATCTTGTGGCGCTGGGCCAAGCCCTGCCAGAGGAGCGCGCCAGCCATCATCGTCAAGACAAGCTTGTTCATCACCAGCCTCCCGTCGCTAATCGGGTGTATTATAAAACAGTTTTTCGCGGCTGGGCGCATCGGCGGATGGGTGGGCTATAATCGATTCCTGCATGGCGATTCCAACCACCTATACCGCTGCGGTACTGTTATGCGTTCTCACGATGATTCTATGGGGTTCCTGGGCCAACATGCTCAAGCTTGGCGGGAAGTGGCGATTTGAGCTTTTCTGTTACGATTTCGCGATTGGTGCGTTGTTGTGTGCGATGATCGCGTCGTTCACCGTGGGGACTTACGGGAGTGAGATCACGTTCCTAGACAATCTGACGATTGTCCGGAAGACGCAGATCCTGTTCGGATTCGCGGGAGGGGCGGTGTTTACGATCGCCAACATGCTGCTGCTGGCGGCGATTTCGGTGGCGGGCTTGTCCGTGGCGTTTCCGATCGGAATCGGGCTGGGACTGGTGATCGGAGTGGTGTGGAACTACGCGATCAAGCCGCAGGGGAATCCGCTGTATCTGTTTTCCGGCGCCGCGGTAGTGATGACGGCGATTGTGGTGACGGCGCTGGCGCACCGCATCGCCACTCCGAAGGTGAAACGGCCCACGAAGGTGAGTTCGGCCCCGTTGCCTCCACCGGCGCCTTCGGCGCTGAAGGGGATCCTGCTGAGCGTCTTTGCCGGTATCCTGATGGGTTCCTTTTATCCGCTGGTGGAGTTGGGCAAGGAGGGCGATATCGAAATGGGGCCCTATCCGATCGGCTTCGTATTCGCGTGCGCCATTTTCGGGATGACCTTCCTGTTCAACCTCTATTTCCTGAATCTGCCGGTGCAGGGCAAGCCATTATCGATCCTGGATTATTTTTCCGGCACCACGAAGCAGCATTTGCTGGGTTGGGGAGGTGGGGCGATGTGGTACGGCGGGACGATTTCCAATTTCGTAGCTGCCAGCGCGCCCGCGGAAGCCAACGTCGGACCGGCGGTGAGTTTCGCGCTGGGGCAGGGCGCGGCGCTGGTATCGACGCTATGGGGATTGCTGGTTTGGAAAGAGTTCGCCAAGGCGCCAGGGAAGGCGAAGAAGTTGATCTGGCTGGCGGTGCTGCTGTTTGTGGGTGGGCTGGCGCTGATCTCAATCGCGCCGCTGTTCAAGAAGTAGGGCAACTACTTGCCGCGGAAGCGGAAGGCGAGCCCGATGGTGACGTTCACCGGGTAGGCCGGTGTGGCGTGGATGCGGGAGAAGGGCATCTGGCCGGGAAGGCGGGATTCGAAGTAGTTCTGTGTTTCCCAATAGGCGCGATTGAGCAGATTGTCCAAAGCAAACTGAAGATCCAGACCACGGCGGATCGAGCGGGAGGCGCCGAAGTCCCATACGGTGTGTCCGGCGGCGCGGAGTCCGGCATGGAGCGGATCCAGGCGATAGCTATTGATGGCTCTCATGCGGAGTGACCCGCTCCAGCCTTTCCATGCCGATAAAGTTAAGCCTCCGTTGGCGGTGAAGTGCGGGGCGCGGTCGACGTATTCGCGTGGCGCAGTACCGCGGTAGAAGGCATTCATGACGCGCGTGAAGCCGCCATTGAGGCTGAGGCTGCGTGTGAGCTGGAGAGAAGTTTTCACTTCATAGCCGTAGGCGCGTGACGGGCCGAGCAGTTCCAGCGAGCCGTCATCGGGGATGTAGACAAGCTCGTTGGAGCGGTCAATGAAGAACAGGTCAGCCACGACAGAGAGACGGCGGAGGTTGTAGGAGAGGCCGGCCTGGGAGAATCCGGTGGTGGCGAGATGACGCTGGCCTGGCGAGGAGACGACGCCGCGCGCGTCGAGCGAGCTGATGCCGCGGCCATAGTTGAGGTGAAGCGTAAGCGGCAGACGGAGACTGGGCATGAAGCCGAGGTTGAACTTGGGCTGGAAGCGGCCGGAATAGCTGGCGCCGGTGAAATCTGTCCCGGCGAGGTCGCGGACGGCGAAGCGGAATATGTCGTAACGGATTCCGGCCCCGGCTTGCAGGCGTCCGGAGAAAAAGGAGAGATTGTCCTGCAGGTATCCCGCACCATTGGTCACATTCGCGTGGGCAAGTGTTTCGATGGAGGTGGGGTTGCGGAACTGTCGTGAGTAGAGACCGACCGTGTTCTGGTTGCCGTGGAAGTTGGCGCCGGTGGTGAGCAGCCCCTGGATTCGGGAATGGCGGTGGGGGCGGAGGTACTGGAGATTGGCGCCCTGCTGGAGCCTGGAATCATGCTGCTGGAAGGCGTCGCCGTTGACAGGGTCGTTGAGGAAGAAGGTGAAATTGGAATAGAGATCAAACAGGGATCGTGAGAGGAAGGCGTCGAGTTTCCAAACGGCCTGCGAGGAGGTTTCCAGGCGATAGTAGCCGGCGACGGTCGCGGTGCGGGCGCGGCCGCCGTCGCCGGGATCGAGAGATCCGAAGCGGTCCAGCCGCCCGGCCTCCACTTCATCCAGAGGAAGCTGGCCGGAAGAATGGAAATCGTTTCCCGCGGCGCTGAGGCGGAGGCCCAGGGTGCGTGTATCGGTGAGCCTCCGGGTGAGGTTTGCGCTGAGGTTGTCGCGGCGGTAGCCGAGGGGTTTCACGAAAGGTCCATCGGTGAGCGAGCCGTCGTAGGCGAGGAAGGCGTCCGAGCGCGGCCAGTCCGGGCTCCACGCGAAGAAACCGCGGCGCGCGCCAAAGTTGCCACCCTGAATGCGCGCTGTGAATTGACCGGGCAAGGACTCCCGCAGGAGGATGTGAACGACGCCGAGTCCGCTGAAGTCGCCGTATTCGGCGCGGAAAGGGCCGTTGTGGACATTGACTTCCTTGATGAGTTCCGGGGTGAACCCTTTGAGCGAGCCGAGGTAACCCTGGCCGTGGCCTTGCGTCGTCTGGTTCTGGGGAACATCATCGACCAGAACTTTCAGCCCGCCGTTGACGCCGCCGTGATCGAGGTTATAGCCGAAGCGGCGGATCTCAACGGACTTTCCGCCACCTTCATGCTGACCGGCGTTAATGCCCGCATCAAGGAGATGGAACACCTGATCATCACGGCCGAATAGGGTGCGCTCAAAGACCTCCTGATTACGGCGGTCAATGACGGGTTCGATGGGGGAAGCGGTGACGACGATCTTCTCGTAGTGCTTTTGCGGCTGCTGGGCAGTGGTGCACGTGGCGGCGAGGATGAGTAAGATGGAACGGTTGAGCCAGAAGGGCATGAAGATCCTGTTGTAGCACGAATTTTACTTTGGTGCTACTGCGGTCCGAGAAATCGCATAATGAATCTAAGATACGAGGGAAGCGCGTACTTCGGATGATGGCAATGATGAGCGTCGCGGGCGGCTCGGGCTCGGCAAGGTCGCAGCGTGCCTCCGATGCGCATTGGGGGATTTATATCGAGCGTGCGGCAGCCGGGGAGCAGCAGGCACTAGCGCAACTTTACGATGAGAGTTCGCGGCTTGTTTACAGCGTGGTGGCGCGGATCGTGGGAGATTCCGCCGACGCAGAGGAAGTGACGCTGGACGTCTATACGCAGGTCTGGCGGATGGCGTCCGACTACAGGCCGGAGCGGGGCAGCCCGTCGACATGGATGATCATGATGGCGCGCAGCCGCGCCCTGGACCGCGTACGGAGCAGGCAGGGCCGGCAGAAACGCGAGACGGCGATGGAGGATGCCGGAGAGCCGCGCGCGGGAGGAGATGCGCCGGAAGAAAAGGCGTGGATGAATCAGAGGCGGATCAAGGTGAGGGAGGCAATTGAGACACTGGCCCCGGAACAAAAGCAGGCGATCGAGATGTCGTTCTTTCTGGGCTACACGCATTCGGAACTGGCCGAGCAGTTGGGCCAGCCTTTGGGAACGGTGAAGACCCGCATCCGGCTGGGAATGTTAAAACTGCGGCAAGCGCTGGGGAGCGGGGAGGAGTGGCAGTGATGGAGCGGGAACTGTTGCGCGAGCAATGTGAGGCCTACGTGCTGGGCGCGTTGGAAGGCCAAGAGCGTTCCGGTCTGGAAGCGCGGCTGCGGCAAGGCGACGCCGAGATCGAGGAGGCGATGAGAGAGGCGAACCAGATGGCGGCGCAGCTTGCCTATCTGGCGCCAACGCAGGAGCCGCCGGCGCTGCTGCGTTCCAAGGTGATGGCGAGGATACGTGTGGAAGCAAAACCGGTGCCGGCTCCGCGGCGCAAGTGGGTGGCGCCGGTGGGCTGGGCAGTGGCCGCGGCGCTACTGATGGTGGCGGCGGTGGAGCGGCAGCAAGTGGAGAAGCTGAGCGCGGATCTGAACGCGGCACGGGGGCTTGTGCAGACGCTTTCTGAAGATGCGGCGCGGAATCGTCGTGTGTTGCAGATTCTGGTGGCGCGCGATTCGCGGACGATCCGGCTGGCGGGCACGGCGGCGGCGGCTCCCGAGTTCCGCGCCTATTGGAGCCATGCCGGCGGGCTGGTGCTGGTGGGTTCCAACGTGCCGTCTCCGGCGGTGGGGCGGACGATGCAACTGTGGGTGGTTCCCAAGCAGGGTAATCCGATCAGCGCGGGGCTGTTTTCACCGGATGAGACAGGCAAGGTGGTGCTGATTGCCGACAGTGTAAGCCGCCTGGAGGATGCGGCGGCACTGGCGATTTCCGACGAACCGGCTGGCGGGAGCCCGCAGCCGACGACACAACCGGCGTGGGTGGGCGCGCTAGGCGAATAGGCGCTGAAGTTCGGCGGAGATTTCCTCCAGCGCATCGGCGCCGGGCAGACTGCCCTGGGCCATTTGCGCATTGCCGCCGCCGCGGCCTCCCCGGCGTTGGAGCAGAGATTTCAGCGTGTCCCCAGCTTTGATGCCGCTATCAGCGGATGCGGCGAGCAGCAGAGCGGGCGGCTCGGATGACAGCACGAAACAGATGGCGGCGCCTTGGCCGGCGAAGGCTTGCGCCTGTACCCTGGTCTCGTCGTCGATGGCCGAGTTCAGGCGGAGGAGGCCGACACGCAGACCGCGTTGGTTAGGCGCGGTCTCTGCGTGGAGTTTCCGGCCGAGCGCGGAGGCGGCATCGAGAGCCAGTTTGCGACGCGCCTTTTCCGATTCGGCCAGGCGCTCCATCTGGGTCGCGACCAGTTGCGGAGTCTCCTCGAGCGTGGCGGAGAACTGGCGGGCGATGGCGGAAAGGGTTTCGAAGTCGGCGCGCGCGCGTTTGACCGCTCTTGCTCCGCAGAGAAACTCGATGCGGGTTTCGGTGCGGATCTTCTCGAGTTTGCGGATCAGTATGGGTCCGATTTCGCCGGTGCAGCGGAGGTGAGTCCCGCCGCAGGCGCTGCGGTCGAGCCCTTCGATGGAGACGATGCGCAAGGTGCCGGCGCGGGCGGAAGCCTTGCGCAGCTCGACGGGTTCCTGTGGTTCGTGAAAGGAGATCGTGACGGGGCGATTGGCTACGACCTGACGATTTGCTTCCTGCTCCAGCTGCCGCACTTGTTCCGGCGTGAGGTTTCCGGTGACGTCCATGGTGGAGAACTGTGTGCCCATATGGACGCTGATGGTGGGCAGTTTGTAGAGATCCTGAAGAACGGCCGACAGCAGGTGTTGTCCGGAGTGCTGCTGCATGAAATCGAAGCGCCGCTCCCAATCAACCTGGCAGGAGACGGGACCGGGAGCAAGCGGGGAGGCAAGCTGGTGAGCAATGCGGCCGCCCTGATCGATCACGTCAAGAACTTGGGTACCGTTGATGTCGCCGGTGTCGTGAAGCTGTCCGCCCGAGGTGGGGTAGAAGGCAGTCTGATCGAGATAAACGGTGTTGGCTTCGGCTTCAACGATGGAGGCTTGAAAGTGAGTGAGGTAGCAGTCGCCGTAGTAGAGCCGCCGGGTCATTCGACGGTGATGAAGACGATGTCACTGGAGGCGGTGTCGAGCAGCAACTGAATGGGAACCTCGCCCTGCGGAGCGTTGTCAGGGATGACGACGTTGATCTGGTAGAGGCCGACAAAGCCGGGAGTGAGTCCGTTGAAAAGGGCATCGGCGGCGATGCCTGCGCCGAAAGGGCCGGCGCCGAACAGCACGCGGGAGGAATTGGAGGCGACGCGGGCCAGCGGTTCGGCGGCCGGGGATGCAGCGCCGGTGACGGCGGAAGGATTGGTGGGACCGAGACCGATGGCGTAGATGACGATGGCTTCGCCGCGGCGCGCGGGTCTGACGTTGAGAATGCCGAAACGGGCGGGAAGGGGGAAGGTGCCGTCGGAATTGACGGCAATCGCGAAATCGCCGCGGAGGCGCAGAATGCGGGGCACCGAAGGATTGATGTTGACCGAAACGGCGTTGCCGCGCTGGCCGTCGCGATCCACGCGAACCAGAGCGCGGCCAGGAGGAGTGGAGTAGGGAATCTGGAAGTTGATCTGGCCGTAGGAAGAGAAGAAGACCGGGGCGGGCTGGTCATTGACGAAGACGCGGGCGCCCCCTAGTTCGGTGGGCAGGGGCAGGGAACTGGCAACCGCCGGTTCGCGATAGGAAAGCTGTTCTCCGAAGATGGCGGAGATGCCGCCCTGGGAAAGGGTTTCCCCGGAAGCGAACGTGGAGTTGTTAACAACGCGCTCGAAGCTGACAACAGGACCCGATTGCGCCACTACGACCAGAGTGACGGGAACGGTGAAGGGCGAATTGACTGCGTTGGTAGCGACGGTGACCGTGCCCTGATAGGCGCCTGGTGCAACACTGGCGGCACTGGCGCGGACCGACATCAGGTCCGTCCCGGCGACGCGTTCCACAGTGAGCCACTCGCCGCCGGAAGTGGTGGCGCCTGTGGCGGAGGTGATGGAGAGAGTTCCCAATCCGCGGTTAGAGAGAACAAGAAATTGCGTGACGGGGATGGAGTTCTGCGCGACGCGGAAATGCAAGCTATTGGTGTTGGAAGTGAGTATCGGCTGCGAGGTGACGCGGAGGCTGATCTGGACGGACTTCGTGTCGGGGGCAAATGCGGTGCTGCGTGTATCGATGGAGCCGGTGAAAGTACCTTCGTTCATTCCTGGCAGGTGGCGCGCGGTGACTTTATAAGGAAGCACGAACCGGAAGCTGCCCAGCCCTTCCAGAGCGACGGAAAGCCAGTTGCCGCCGGCCTGCGTGGAAGAGGTCGTGGTGATCGGCGCATTGGTTGTGATGGTGGCCTCGTCAGAGGAACCGTTGGGAGCGACAAAAAAGGTCAGCCGATCCGGAACGCCACCACCGATTTGCACGGTGACAAGGATCTCCTGAGGCGCGTCTACCGCGGCGGAGTCAAGAACACGAACGCGGGCGGTATGGATTCCCGCGGTGAGTTGTTGTGTGTTCAAGGAGACGCGGACGGGAATGCATTTGCCGCCGCGCGTGGTGCAGTCGCGTTCGGCTTGCGCGGAAGGCACAGCCCAGGGAGCCGAAGAAGCGAAGGTCAAACTGAGCTGGCCGTCCCCGGCGTTGAAGGCTTCCAGATCCTGCGCGGGCCCCGCTGCTCCTTGCGCGATGGAGACCGGACCGATCACCGTGTTGCTTAAGCGCAGCGCCGCAGCGGCAAGCGCCGGTGAGGGAATCAGAAGAAGGGAAAAAAACGAGAGGAAAAGTCTCTTGATCGAACTCAAACCCATTCCAGGGCGCCTTTCTTGTAAGCCCAGATGTAGCCGACGATGAGAATCACCAGGAACACTCCCACCTCCGCCACGCCGAACCAGCCAAGCTGCTTAAACCGCACCGCCCACGGAAACAAGAAGATCGTTTCGACCTCGAAAATCACGAACAGAATTGCAATGATGTAAAAACGGACCGTGTAACGCCCGCGTGCGGAGTCGGCTGCTTTGATGCCGCACTCGTAGGCCTCGAGTTTGGTCTGAAAGGGCGATGAAGGCCGGATCAGCCTTGCTGCCAGCAAAGTCACAGCCGGAAAAGCGATGGCGATGACCATGAAAAGAAAGATGGGCAGGTATCCGTCAGGCATTGACTGCCCATCATAACACGGCCGGAGAGCGGTTCCGCCGTCAGTACCTCGCGCGCCGTGGTTTGTAAGGGGTTTTCGAAAAACGGGTGCGGTATCGCGATTTTCGAATCGACCTTGTTTACTTATCCACTTGCGGCATAGCCAAACCGATCCTCAAGTATCGAACATCCGTTTTGGAGGTTTTTCAGAATGTGGTGCAGAATTCTCGTTGCGATGTTGCTTGCCGGGCCGCTGTGTGCGCAAGCCGTGCCGGATCTGCAAGAAGATCAGATCATCTCCGGAGAAAGGGATGGCAAATGGACTTTGTCGGTGAAGCTCTCCCGCGAAGGCGCGGCCGGTCTACAGTTTGAGTTCGAGGATTTCCGGTTGCCAGCAGGAGCCAAGCTGCTTCTCCGGAAGGTGGATGCCAGCGGACAGGCAGGCGAGGTTGTTGCGGAGTATGAGAATGGGGGGCCCCTGGAGAGTGGACAGTTCGTCTCCGACGCGGTGCCAGGTACGGAAGCGGTGCTGGAGGTGGTGTTCGAGGACGGCGAGGCGAGCAATCTGCCGTTCCGGATCTCGCGGATGCGCCGGCTGAGCCGGGAAGATCTGAATGAGATCACGCCGCGGGCGGAGTTTCTGCCGGAGCGGCCGGAGCTGGAAGGGGCCAGCGGCACGGCGCTGTTCCGGGGCATCGAGGTCAGCTATCGCGTGGTGGAAGGGATCGCCGTGATGGAGGGCGACATCATGCTGGGGCGTGTGGAGGAACTGATCCCGGCGACAGGAAAATCGAAAGACAATGCGCGCCAGGCGATGGGGATTACGAGCACGTCGTATCGCTGGCCGGGGGGAGTGATGCCCTACGTGATCGACGAGGCGGTGCCGAATCAGGCTCGCATCACCGACGCCATCGCGCATTGGAACAACAACCTGGGTAACACGGTGCGTCTGGCGCCGTGGACGAATGAAGCCTATTACGTGCGCTTCGTACGGCCGAGTTCGGCGGGGACCTGCTCCTCCTATGTGGGCATGATCCGCGTGGCGAATCAGGCCATCAACATCGGAGACTACTGCGGCACGGGGAACGTGATTCACGAAATCGGGCACGCGTTCGGACTGTTTCACGAGCATACGCGCGAGGACCGGAACAGCTTTGTGACGATCATGTTCGAGAACATCAACCCATCGGCGACGGGCAATTTCAATCAGCAGATTGCCACTTCCGACGACATCGGCGCATATGACTACGGTTCGATCATGCACTACGGCGCGACGTCATTCTCGATCAACGGACAGCCGGCCATCGTGACGATCCCGCCGGGGATTCCGATCGGGCAACGAAGTGCATTGTCGCCGGGCGACATTGCCGGCGCCAAGGCGATGTACAACGGGGTGGCCCCGCCGCCACCGCCGTCCCCGACGACGGTGTCGATCACGCTGACCTCCAATCCGGGCGGGCGGCAACTGGTAGTGGACGGCGCAACCATCACCGCTCCGATGACCTATCCATGGACGGTGGGGAGCGTGCACACGATCTCGGCTCCTTCGTCGACAGCGGGTAACACGCGCTATCTGTTTTCCAGTTGGAGCAACGGTGGCGCGCAGACGCAGACGATCACGACACCATCCAGCGCAACCACCTATACGGCCAACTTCACCAAGCAGCACAAGGTGACAGGGGCGAGCAACAACACCTCTTTGGGGACGGTGTCGGCATCGCCGGCGCCTGCCGATGCCTTCTACAACGAAGGCAACAGCGTAACGGTGACGGCGACGCCGGCTTCCAGCGGCGCGTGCCTGTCCAGTTGGACGGGAATCACGGCGCCGCCGGCTTCGCCGTTACAGGTGAGCGTCAGCCAGCCGTACTCGATCACCGGTAATTTCGGGCAGGGCGCGGTAACAGCGTCACCGACGTCGTTCAGCTTTTCGGCCAGCGGCGGAACGGGAACGATCCACGTGACGGCCAGCGCCGGCTGCAGCTGGACGGCGACCGATAACAGGAGTTGGATTACGCGGCAGTCCAGCTCGGGAACCGGATCCGGAGTTGTGAAGTTCACGGTCAACCGGAACAACAGCGGGTCATCCAGAAGCGGCACGATTACGATCGGCAATGTGCAGGTGACGATTCAGCAGGCCAGGTAGCTGTTCACTGTTTGGAAGGCAGAAAGCGCCGGATGCCCTGGTCAAAAGCCAGGGCGCCGGCGAGTCCTCCGAGCAGGGGTCCTAGGATGGGAACCCAGTAGACGCCGGAGCCGTCAGTTAAGCCGTTGTTGGGGAATCCGGCCAGGACGGTGAACAGGCGCGGGCCGAAATCGCGCGCCGGGTTGATGGCGTAGCCGTGCATGCCGCCGAAGCTCATGCCGATGGCAACGACGACAAGTCCGATCAGGATGGGACCGAGGTTACCTACCGGATGGTTTCTCTCGTCGACGATGGCGAGAATCAGCATCACCAGCAGCGCGGTGCCGAGGACCTGGTCGAACAATCCGGCCATCGGGGCAGCAGGGAAGGCCGGGAAGGTGGCGAATACCCCGGCGGTTTTTTCGAGTGTGGGATCCACGGCGAAAAACGCGGGCCGGTAGTTGAGGAAGACAATGGCCGCGCCGGCGAAGGCGCCCGCGGTTTGCGCGATGGAGTACGGGATCACCTTTCTCCAGGGGAAGCCGCGGAAGGCGGCAAGCGCGACGGTGACGGCGGGATTGATGTGCGCGCCGGAGACACGGCCGGCTACATAGATGCCCATGGTGACAGCCAGGCCCCATCCGACGGTGATGTTCGTGTATCCGCCCTTGACGACCTCACCGGGCACGCCGAAGCCGAACAGCACCGTCATGGCGACGACCCCGTCGCCGAACAGGATCAGCACCATGGTGCCGAGAAACTCCGCGATCAGTTCACCCCAAATTGAGTTTTTCATGGTTGAAATTGTGCGACCACCAGCGTGATGTCATCCTGCTGCGGGATGCCTCCGGTGAACTGCTCCACGGCATGCAACACGGCGGCATGAAGAGCGGCGCAATCCATGGACGCGGAGGCGCTCAGCACTTCCATCAGGCGGGCGGAGCCGAAATAGTCGCCGTTTTCGTTTTGGGCCTCGCTGAGGCCGTCGCTGAAGAGGATGATCTTGTCTCCAGGCTGAAGCGAGGTGGACTGGACCGGGAATTCCATCCCTTCCAGCATTCCCAGGGGAACGCTGAGGGAAGGCAGACGCCGGACGGCGGCATCGGTCCCCAGCAGGACCGGCTCACAGTGCCCGGCGTTGCTCCAGTGCATTTGACCATTCCTTGTCACGGCGGAATAGAAAAGCGTAGCGTATTTTTCGCCTTCCGTGCGCTCGTACAAGTAACGGTTCATGCGCGCCAGCATCTGCTGGATCTGTTCCGGCTCTTCCCCGGCGGTGAGGAATGCGCCTTGCAGCAGGGCGGCCAGGAGAGCGGAACTGACCCCCTTGCCGCTGACGTCGGCGACGACAAGGGCCCAACAATCCGGATGAAGTTCCAGCAGATCAAAGTAGTCGCCACCGACTTGTTGAGAGGCGGTGCTGGATCCCGCGACTCGGTACCAGCCGGTTTGAGGCAAGCGCCTTGGCTGGAGGCTGTGCTGGATTACGCGGGCGATGCGCAGCTCCTCTTCCAGGCGCTGCTTTGCCCGCTCCTGTTCCAGCAGGCGGGCGTTTTCCAACACGGTGGAGGCTTCCAGGGCAAGGGTCTGGAGCAGTTCCCGGTTGCCGCTGGAGAGATCCGCCAGATCGCTGCGGGAGTCCAAATAGAGGAGGCCGACCGTTTCGTTGAGGGCGCCGTGAATGGTTTCGGTAGTGTTGACCATGCGGACGCGGACGAGCGGAACACAGACGACGCTGCGCAGTTCGAGGTTGGCCACTGACATATCCGGCGATACGCCGCCTTCGGTGTTCGGATCAAAGTGCATGCTGAGCAGCTCGCGCCTTTCGCGAAGCGCTTTGGAGATCAGCCGGGAGGGGACTCGCAGGTCCTGTTGAGTAAGTGGCGCGCCGGTGCGGTCGCGCGCCACCTGCACCTCGAGTTCCTCGCCCTGTTTGAGCATCAGGAAGCCGCGCTGCGATCCGGTGACGGCAAGCGCGGCGTCGACCACCGATTCCAGCACTTCCTGGATGGAGAATGCGCCCTGCAGCGCGCGGGCTACTTCCACCAGCGCGCGAAGCTTGGCCAGATTGCTGCCGGCGCCGGAGGCGGCGCGGGAGGTTTCGGCCACCTGGGCGGCCAAGCGGTCCAGGCCGGGCTCGCCAAGCAGGAAGATGAGCTGGTAGCCGTCGGGGAAACCGTAAGTGATGGCGTCGGAGGAGGCCAGGATGCGCCGGCCTTCGATGCGTTCGCCGTTGACGAAAACGCCGTGGCGGCTTTGCAGATCTTCGATGATATAGTTGCCGCCCTCGACATCGATACGGGCATGCACGCGCGAGACGCGGTTATCGCGGAGTACTAACTGGTTGTCCGGCTGGCGGCCGATGTGATGAGGAAACTGGTTGAGCGCGATGCGGCTGCGATGACCGCTGGGATTGACGATGGCGAGAAGGGCGGGTTTGAGGCCGCCGGTTTGCTCCGTAGCCGACGCCATGTCTACTTCCGGCTGGCGCGTTTCCGAATGTGCTCGCTTCCGGCGATGGCGGGTTCCAGGTCGGCAGCGGCGGAATGCTCGCGCGCGCGCAGTGTCTGGCAGTGGGCGCAATAGCCGCCGACTTCGGTGCGCGCGATGAGGACGTTGAATCCGAAATGGCTCTCTATCTGCCGGCGCAGCCGCTGCAACGGCTCGCCGAAAAACTCCTCGACGCGCCCGCAGCGCAGGCAGATCACGTGGGCGTGTTCCTGCTTGAGCCGGGTCTCGTAGTAATGCTGATCGCCGCCCAGGTGCATGAGGTCCAATTCATCCACGAGGCCGCTTTGCTTCAGCAGCTTCAGCGTGCGGTAGACGGTGACGCGATTGAGCTTGGGATCCTTTTTCCGTGCGAGCTGGTAGAGGCTTTCGGCGTCCAGATGCCGGCCGGACTGATCGATGAGTTCCAGGAGAATCTCGCGCTGACGCGTCAGCCGGATGCCGCGTTCCTTGAGCGAACCTTTAATTCCTTGACTGGCCAATCGTGGAATCTCCGCGAACCTCTTTGAATCTACCATGTAAGTAGAAGTTTTATCCAGATTCGGGCGCGCATCCACAAGCGCGGCTGCTACAATTTCGATGTGTTCGGGAAAGTGCTTGTCGCCAATCGTGGCGAAATCGCGGTGCGCGTGCTGCGGGGATTGCGGGAGGCCGGCATCGCCGGCGTGGCTGTCTATTCGGAGGCGGACCGTGCATCGCTGCATGTGCGGGTGGCCGATGAGGCGGTTCCAATCGGTCCGGCGGCAAGCTCGGAGAGCTACCTTTCCATGGACCGTGTCCTGGAAGCGGCCACTGCCACCGGGGCTGATGCGATTCATCCCGGCTACGGATTTCTGAGCGAGAACGCGGAATTCGCGGCGCGCTGCCGTCAGGCCGGGCTGGTGTTTATCGGACCGGGCGCGGAGGCGATCCGTAGCATGGGGCTGAAAACGGAGGCGCGGCGGGTAGCGATGAAGGCGGGCGTGGCGGTGGTGCCGGGAACGGAGGAACCGGTTTCGGGCGCCGAGCAGGCGCGGCGAATTGCGGCCGGGTTCGGCTATCCCGTGATGCTGAAGGCGGCGGCCGGCGGCGGCGGCAAAGGCATGCGGCGCGTGGACAATGAAGCGGCGCTGGAGGCGGCCTTGCGCGACGCAACCAGCGAAGCGGAGCGGAGCTTCCGCGATGGCTCGGTCTACATGGAGAAGCTGATCGAGCGGCCAAGGCACATCGAGATTCAGGTGCTGGCGGACCATCACGGCAATGCCGTTCATCTCGGGGAACGGGAATGCTCGATCCAGCGGCGGCATCAGAAAGTGATTGAGGAGTGCCCGTCTCCGCTGATGCGGGAGGATCCGGATTTGCGGCGCCGGATGGGGGAAGCTGCCGTGCGGATCGCCAGGGCGGCCGGTTACGTGAACGCGGGAACGGTGGAATTCCTGGTGGATGAGGAGCGGAACTTCTATTTTCTGGAGATGAACACGAGGCTGCAGGTGGAGCACCCGGTGACGGAACTGGTGACCGGGCGCGACCTGGTGCGGCTGCAACTCGAGATCGCCGCCGGGCAGCCGCTTGCCTTCACGCAAGAGGAGGTGGAATGGAATGGCGCCGCGATCGAGTGCCGTGTTTGCGCCGAGGATCCGGAGCGGCAGTTTCTGCCCTGCCCGGGCAAGATTACTTCGATGAGCGTGCCGCTGGGGCCGGGTGTACGGCTGGATTCGGGAGTCTATCCGGGCTGGACGGTGCCGATGGAATATGATCCGCTGCTGGGCAAGCTGGTGGTGTGGGCCGAAACGCGCGAGCAGGCGGGGAGGCGGCTGGTGGCCGCGCTGCGCGAGTTCAGCATTACGGGAATTCCCACCAATCTGAGTTTCTTCCGCGATGTCTTGGAGGACGAGGAGTTTCTCGCCGGGCGGCTGCATACGGGTTTTATCGAGGAGCTTTTCCGGCGCAGGCAAAAAGCGCGGACGTCGTTGAGCGAGGAGATTCGCGCGGTGGCCGCGGTGGCGGCGGCGCTGCATTGGAACGCCGGCAAGAGTGTTCCCGTGGCTCCTCCAACAGACCATTCGGTTTGGCGCACGGATGGCCGCGCGAGGAATCTGCGATGAAGCTGCGCGTGAGTGTGGACGGCTGGTCCGGGGATTTGGATTTGATGCCCAACGGCAATCCACATGGGTTCCGGTTCGCATCGGAGGGCGTCCGCGTGGAAGGGGAAGCGTCAGTGGTGTGTGTGGAGCCGGGCGCCTACTCCGTGTTAGTCGGTGGGCGCTCGTATCAGGTTCGGGTGTGGCTGGAAGATAATGAAGGCCGGGTAGAGATTGATGGGCGTAGCGTGCCGGTGGTCATCGAAGATCCGAGGGAGTTGGGAGGCTCCGGTTCGGCCGCCGCCGTGAGTGGCAATTATAACGTCACTGCGGCGATGCCAGGGCGCGTGATCCGGGTTCTAGTAGAGGAAGGGCAGGCCGTGGAGGCGGGGCAAGGCATTCTGGTGGTCGAGGCCATGAAGATGCAAAACGAAATGCAGTCACCTAGCGCGGGCACGGTGAGCTCGATCCAGGTAAAAGCCGGGGCGGCGGTGGCCGCCGGCCAGGTTCTGGCGACGGTGGAAGCCGGGGAGCCGAGCGGTGGCTGATCCGGCGGCTTGCGCGGTTTGTGGCGGTTCCGGCTGGAAGATCGTCGAAAGAGACGGGTTGTCGGGAGCCGAGCCTTGCGATTGTATGCTCTCGGGGCGCGCCAAGCGGATGCTGGCGAATGCGGCGATCCCCCCGCTGTTCCGCCAGGCGTCGTTTGAGAACTTCAACACACTGCCGGATAATCCGGTGGCCCATAAGAGGCTGCAGGCGGCGATGAGCCTGGCTGGATCCTATGCCCGCGAGTTTCCTTACGGCACCAAGCAGCAAGGCCTGCTGTTCATCGGCGACCCCGGAACGGGCAAGACGCATCTGGCCGTGGCGGTGTTAAAGCGGTTGGTGGCGCGCGGATTCGAGTGTCTTTTCTTTGATTACCAAAATCTGCTGGAGCGGCTGCGGAGCAGCTATGACCAGGCATCCGGGGCCGCACACCGGGAGGCATACCAGTCAGCGCTGGACTGCGATGTGCTGTTGCTGGATGACCTGGGCGCGCATCGCGTCACGGACTGGGTGGAAGACACAATCACTTCGCTTATCACGCACCGCTACAACCACAACAAAGCGGTCATCGCCACGACCAACTTGCGGGATCCTGAGGCAGGAGATGCGCCCATTCCCTCGGGGATCGCGGGCGACAGCAGTTCGCGCTACTACCTGACCGAACGGATCGGTTCACGGGCGCGCTCGCGTCTGTTTGAGATGTGCCGTGTGATTTCCACGCGTGGCGTGGAGGATTACCGGATGAGGAAAGGCCGCTGATTCCGGGTGGACGGACTGCTGCTGTTACTGAAAGAAGCGTTCGGGCCCCGGATGCGCCTGGAGTTGCTGATCGCGGCTGCGTTGGTGGCCATTGGGTGTCTGGTGCGGAGGGAACGGCCGCGGATTGGGGTGGTGGTGATCGAGGCGTTCCAGCGTCTGGCCGCCAGGCCGGTTCTTTCCTTGTTCGTTGCCGGGCTGGTTCCCCTTCTGCTGCGTTTCGCATGGCTGCCTTGGCGGCCTGTTCCTGATCTTATCGGGCACGATGAGTATTGCCACCTGCTGGTGGCGGAAACGTTGCTGGGAGGGCGGCTGGCGAATCCGGCGCATGCGTTCTGGCAGTATTTTGAGGCGCCCTATGTGCTGCAGCAGCCGGCCTACGCCAGCAGTTACCCTATCGGGATCGGCGCGATCCTGGCCGTGGGAATGTTGCTCACCGGCCATGCATGGGCAGGCGTGTTGCTATCAATTGGATTGATGAGCGCGGCCATCTGCTGGATGCTTCGTGCATGGCTTACGCCAGCTTGGTCATTGCTTGGTGGTCTACTTTCCGGCATCACCTACGGCGTTGCGACCTATTGGGTGGACTCCTATTGCGGGGGCGGACTTGCGGCCGCGGCGGGCGCGGTGCTGTTCGGAGCGCTGGCGCGGTGGAAGGACGAGCCGCGGTTCGGCTACTTGGCGCTCGCCATCGCAGGAGGGTCCGTGTCGGCGCTGATTCGGCCGTTTGAGACTGCCTGCGTGTCGCCGGCGGTCGCCGTCTTCCTTTTGTGGAATGCGCGCGTGCGGCTGCCGCGTCTGATTCTACAGGTGGCCATTCTGTCCATGCCGTTCGTGGCGCTTACGGCCTTGCACAACTACAGGGTCACGGGATCGCCGCTGAAACTTCCCTATCAGCATTCCCAGGAAAGGTACGGTGTGCCGCCACCGATGACCATTCAGGAACCGGTCACGGCGCCAGGGCGCCGGCAAGACAACGTCAAGCGGGTGCAGGAATGGCAAATTAAGGGCGATCAAAAGCTGCGCGGCTCGCGGACGTTCTTTGTTCTTTGGGCGTTTCGCAAAGCCTACATGGTCACGGGATTCTTTCTCGATTATTATTTCCTGGTTCCCTTCCTGCTGTTTCCTGCCGCCAGACTGCGGCATATAGGACTTGTGGCGGGATCGCTATTGTGCGTTTCCGGAGGAAACCTGATCTATCCAGGTTTAAGCGCACATTATCTGGCGCCGATAACGGCCCTGTTCATCCTGGCCGCGCTATCCGGCCTGCGTAGAATCATGCAGTGGCGTTTTGGAGTTCCGATTGTGGCCGTCCTGCTGGTCTGTGCTTCCATGCGGACAATTCGCCCCTACATGCGGGATCAGTTCCATCCACCGCTGCAATGGGCGTATCTGCACCGTTCGCTGGCGGAGGAGGCTTTGAAGACCGTACCCGGATCACATCTCGTTTTTGTGCGTTATCAGGAGCGGCATAACTTCCATTTCGACTATGGCTACAACGCCGCCGCGATCGACTCGTCGCCGATCGTGTGGGCGCAGGAAATCGAACCCCAGCGGGATGCGGAGTTGATCCGCTATTTTCGCGGTCGCCATGTCTGGGTGCTTGAGGTAGCCGAGGGCGTTCTTCGCTTGCGTCATTACTTCCCCGGTAAAACCGCCAGCTTAGGCGTACCCCCGATACAGAGGTCCATCAAGCCGCGGCTGTACTGAACTCAGCGCTGCAGCACGAAGTCGGTTTCGTAAACCAGGTAGGCGGTTTTCGTCATGCCCATCTTTTCGTAGACGCGCTGGGCGCGGCCGTTGTGCTGTTCCACGTAAAGCCTGATGCCGCACACGCCGTCCTGTTGCTGCGCCATCTCGACTACCCTTTCATGGAGCCGCTGGTACACGCCCTTGCCGCGGTGGCCGGGCTCGACGTAGACGCTCTGAATCCACCAGAAATTGCCGTTGCGCCAGTCGCTCCATTCGTAGGTGATCATCAGCTGCCCGATCAGTTTGCCATCGGCTTCGGCCACCAGGTAGAAGCCGCGGTCCGGTTCCCGCAGCAGGGTGAGGACTCCTTGGCGCGTGCGGCCGGCTTCCAACTGCATCGCTTCGGTTTCCAGGGCCATGGCCACATTGTAGGCGGCGATGGTTGCCTCATCGCCTGCCATGGCCGAGCGGATCGTCAATTCCATCCTCTCATTTTCCCATTCCGCGACCTGCGCTGAGGCTATACTATAGAGAATCTTCCCGATGAAGGCCCTTTTGGATTCCTTGACGCCGGACCATCCGGACTGGCCGCTGGCGCGTGCCATCGATCCGGACAGGTTGCCTGCGCATATCGCCATCATCATGGACGGCAACGGCCGCTGGGCGCGCAAGCGCAGTCTGCCGCGTGTGGCCGGGCACAAGGCGGGTATCGATCCGGTAAGGGACACCGTGGAATGTTGCGCCCGTCTGGGGATTCAGGCGCTGACGTTATATGCCTTTTCCGTGGAGAACTGGAAGCGTCCGCGCTCGGAGGTGGAAACGCTGTGGCGTCTTCTGCGCTACTACCTGCGGCAGGAGCTGCCGAAGCTGATGGCGAACGGAATCCGGCTGCGCCCGATCGGGCGTCTGGACGGGCTGCCATTCAACGTACGGAGGGAACTGGAAGATGTTGTGCACCTCACCTCCGCCAATCTGGGTCTGCAAGTGAACCTGGCCATCAACTACAGCGGGCGCGCCGAACTTGTCGATGCGGTGAACCGGCTGGTAAAACAGGCGCAGGCCGTTCATGCGGATGAGCCGTTCGAGGTGACGGAGGACAGCCTGGCAGCGGAGCTGTACACATCCGGTCTCCCCGATCCCGATCTGCTGATCCGGACTTCCGGGGAAATGCGCATCTCCAACTTTCTTCTCTGGCAAATCGCTTACGCGGAACTTTACGTCACGGAAACCTTGTGGCCCGATTTCCGCCAGCCTGATCTGCTGCGCGCCATCCTGGAATATCAAAAGCGCGATCGCCGGTTCGGCGGCCTGACTGCATCCCCTACCGTTGCCTCACGGACGGAGCCACTGGCGGTCGCTCGCATCAAATGAAGCGGGTGCTGACGGCCGCCCTGCTGGCGCCTCCCGTCGTCTTCGTCATCTTCGAAAGCCATCGCTTTCTGTTCCTGGCCGTGGTCGGCCTGGTGGCGATTCTCTGTTTCCGCGAATTCGCTGCCATGGCCGACGCGCATGGACTGGAGATAGAAGGTCCGCTTGGCTATGCAGCCGGTGTGGTTTTGTTGCTGCTACCTTCGGTGGACCCGGTTGTTCTCGTTTTGGTTGCCATGGCGGCGATGGCACTCTCGATTCGCAGCGGCGGGCTATCCATCGCGATGGCGCAATCGGGCGCCTGGGTGCTCGGGGTGATCTACATCTTCGGCGCATGGCGCTGTGCGGTGGGTCTGCGCGAGATCAATCCTCATTGGCTGCTGTTTGCGCTCGCGCTCAATTGGGTGGGTGATATCGCAGCTTACTATGTTGGCTCCCTGACCGGAAAACACAAACTGGCGCCACGGATTTCGCCCGGCAAGTCCTGGGAGGGTTCCTTCGCCGGCATGGCGGCATCGGTCTGCTTCGGAGCGACTTATCTCGGACGGTTTCTCCCCCAAGTGCCCCTTTTCGAAGCTGTGTTGCTGACTGCCCTGGCCAACGCAGCCGGGCAGCTGGGCGATCTCAGCGAGTCGGCCTTCAAGAGGGGAGCCGGTATGAAGGATAGCGGGAACCTGCTGCCGGGCCACGGTGGGTGGCTGGATCGGGTGGATTCCAGTCTTTTCAGTCTCCCGTTGGTTTACTTCTGGCTGACTCGTTCCTCGATGTCGCTAAACTGAAGACCCGACTGACGTAGGAAAACCCCCTTAGCAAGCCTAGGATTTTTTCGTTACTTCACTAAAGTGGTCGCCTGCAATGGCCGATGAAGTTGTTTGGAGTCTGATTATGGCCAGCACCACCCTTCACGACCTTTCCATCAGCCGTCAGCCTGAATCCGGTTATTCCCAGCCCGCCCGCGCTGTTGCCCCCGCCCCGCCCGCGATCGGCAACCGTCAGATTCTGACCGTCTCCATCGTCATTTCGCTCATGTCGGCCCTGGTTGCCACCGTGTCCTTCGCCGCCGGCAGAATGACGGCCAATGACAGGCTTCCTGCTTCCAGGGTGGAATCGCCGCAGCAGGCTGTACCGGAGCAGATCATCCTGGTGGAGCCGGTGAAACCAGCTGTACCTGCGCTCGTTCCGCAACGGGCTGCCGCAGGCCGCGGGGACTTGTATTTTCAGATCTCGGCCGTCGATCGGGGAATGGCAAACGTTACCATCGAATACTTACGGCGCTTGGGATTTCCGGCCAGCGCAACGCCCGGCGACACACAGGGTATCTTCCGCGTCTTGGTGGGTCCGCTTCAAGATCCCGCGGAAACCGCCAAATGGAAAGGTGAACTGATGGCGGCAGGGTTCCAACCCTTCACCCGGCGCGTAGCGGCCTCCACCTCGACATCACAGCCATGAGGGTGCACGCGCAACTCTAGTTCCGTGCGGCGACGGTTGCCACAATCAGCGAGGAATTAGCGGACGTCGTCCGGACAAGGCCAGCACTGCGGGAACGGGATCTCGGCAGTGGCGACATTGGCGATGGCGCCGAACTGCAGCGCCAGGATCAGGGCGATAGCAAATCTCTTCAACATTTCTGTGTTCTCCTTTTTCCTTTAACTAGCGGACGTCATCCGGGCAGGGCCAGCATTGTGGGAACGGGATTTCGGCAGTGGCGACATTGGCGATGGCGCCGAACTGCAGCGCCAGGATCAGGGCGATAGCGAATCTCTTCAACATTTCTGTGTTCTCCTTTTTCCTTACTTAGCGGACATCATCCGGGCAGGGCCAGCATTGTGGGAACGGGATTTCGGCAGTGGCAACGCTGACCGAAACATTGGCGACGGCGGCAAACTGCAAAGCTAGCAGAAAAGCCAGCAGAGTTCTGTGGACCACAGGAACCTCCCTCAAGGTTAAGTTGTGTGTCGGAAGACAGTGCTGAGAGTACTAGATCCTGACCCTGAGCGGGAGATGAGGCGAAAAGTTTTCGAAAATCAGAACAAATGTGAGATAAGTCTCAATTGTTCCCGGATGCGATTAGATGGGAATTGTTATCCCCAATCTGTACTACAATTCTTGAGTGCGCTGTGTTTGCGTGCCTCTGTCATGAGAACACGACCTCTGCAACGCGGGTTGCCGGCTGACCTCTGGCGTCAGACGCTGTCGCAGGTTCCGACCATCTTCGGAAGGCTGGTTTACTTGGCCTCTCTGCGGAATTCTAATACCGGACGTTACGAGCACCATGGGCTTGCGCTGATCCATGGCGAGACGGAGTCCGACACCGCGCTGCGGGAATCGCACGAGCGGACTTTCCAGGAGTGGCTGAACTTCGGCATCGAACAGCAAAAGGCCGATCTTGATCTCTACCTCTCGGCATTCTCCAACGACAAGGTGAACCTCGTCGAGACCTGGATCCGGCTGGCCCCCTACCGCAACATGGTGCCGACCTCGGTGCGGCCGCAGGAGCGCGAACTATACCTGGCCGATCTGGAGTCGCTGCTGTGGATGCTCAAGAACGAGTGCCGCGCTGACGGGCCGGTCCCAGGATCATAGCCACCCCGGTGACCTGGCCAATCACGTCAATTTCGTTGGGGTAGTCGAAGACCATCGGCGCCTCCTGTGCCGACGGATGCGGCTGCAGAATCAGGTTGCCGTCCTGCAGATTGCACCAGGAACAGGCGTAACCATCCCTATGCTCCAGGAAAAAAATCGGCCGGTCGAATTCGGTCGTCCAGCCGCCAGAGGCAATTTTGCGCTTGCTTTCGTCAATCAGGATTAGCGAACCGGGGTGCATGATCGGATACATCCACCAGTCATCCAGCCCGATGAAGGCGTAGCGGTGGTTTTTCAGATCCAACCCGTTCAGCAGCATCAGCGGCAGGCTGCCCCATTTCTGGATCCAGCGGCTGAGGAAGGTGGTTTTGGTCAAATTCAGACCCGGGTCGAGAGACAACGGAACTTGCAGGGAACCGTGATCGGGCGTCGTAAGCCCGATCAGGTGCGTCCGCTCAATCGGGATGGCTGCCGCATCGGCTGCCATCTGCTGGATATGCACTCCATACCACTGCAGCACCTCCGCCATGTCCAGCCGGTAGATCACACACAGAGAATAGAGCCGGTACACGGTCGGAACCGTGCCTTTGTTCTCGATATCCGCGAGCCGGCTTAATGCAATCACGAACTCGTCGCTTTGCTGGCGCTCGGCGATGATGAGACTGGCTTGCTCCACGTCCCGATATCTGAGTCCCAACCGGTCGCGGACTCGTTTCAGTTTCTGACCGCCATCCTCCATGGTATGATCTCTGCCGGGCGTGAGCTCGGTTCCAGCCGAGTCAGCGCCGGGGATTGGAGCCGTTGTGGTTTTCTTGCGTAGCAGGACGACCTCGCTGACGTTTTCGGCTTGCTCAACATTGATACTACAGCAGCTTAGATTATCTCACTTTTTGTTCTGAATTCAGAACAAGATTTTCAAAGGGGAGGACAAGTTTGCGAATCGTTGTCGGGATCTCGGGGGCGAGCGGTTCCATTTTTGGAATCCGCCTTCTCTCTAAGCTAAAGAAAATAAAAGACGTAGAGACTCACCTCATCCTCACCCGCAGCGGTGAGCGCACCGTTTTTCTCGAAACAGGTCTTAAGGGCAATGATCTAAAGGGCTTAGCCGATTTCTCCTACTCTCCTGAAGATATAGGTTGCCGCCTCGCCAGTGGCTCGTTCCCCATTCATGCCATGGTTGTCGCCCCGTGTTCCATCCATTCCATGTCCGCCATCGCCGCCGGCATCAGCTCCAATCTCCTGGTCCGGGCCGCCGATGTCACCCTCAAGGAGCGCCGCAGGCTGATCTTGATGGTTCGTGAAACTCCTCTTCACCTGGGGCATCTCCGATCCATGGCCGCAGTGACGGAAATGGGAGCCATCGTGGCGCCGCCGGTCCCGGCGTTCTACCACAAGCCGCAGACCATTGAGGAATTAGTGGACCATACTCTGGACCGCATTCTCGACCTGCTAGGCATCCCGTCCCCGGATGCCAGCCGCTGGGATGCGGGTTAAGATAGGAATTCATGCCTAGAAGATCAAGCCGTCCCTTCCGTGTTGCGTTTCAAGGCGAACTCGGCGCCTTTTCCCATATTGCCGCCAACCAGTTGCTTGGCGCTAATGTGGAGGTGCTGCCTTGCCAGCAGTTTGAGCAGGTTTTCCGCAGCGTGGTGGACAAAAAGGCCCCTGCCGCCATCATTCCCATCGAGAACACGCTGCATGGCTCTGTTCACGAAAACTATGACCATCTGCTGCACTTCAATCTGCCGATTATCGGCGAGACCAGCGTGCGTATCGTGCACAATCTCATCACCCTTCCGGGAGTGCGTTCGCGCAACATCCGGCGCGTCTTCTCGCATCCGGTGGCGCTGAACCAGTGCCTGGACTTTTTCGCCGCTAATCCGCAGATGGAAAAGGTGCCTTACTATGACACGGCGGGAAGCGTGAAGATGTTGAAGGAGGATGAGCTGACCTATTCAGCCGCCATTGCCAGCCAGCTTGCCGCCGATCTCTACGGCTGCCGCATTTTGAAACGGTCGATTGAAGACGATCACCGCAACTTTACGCGCTTCTTCCTGCTCGGCCGCCCAGGCAAGAAGGTGATGCTGAAGCTGCCCGTAAAGCGTGGATATAAGACTTCGCTTGTTTTCACTACGCGCAATGTTCCGGGAGCGCTGTTCCGGGCGCTGTCGGCATTTGCGTTGCGGGACGTGAGCCTGTCGAAGATCGAATCGCGCCCGCTGCGCGGCAAGCCGTGGGAGTATCTGTTCTATCTTGACCTGCTGGGGCGCGAAAACGATCCCAACGTGCGTAATGCTCTGACGCATTTGCGCGAACTGGCCGATTTTCATCGCGTGCTCGGTTCCTATCCGCGCAGCGCCTGAAGCTTGTGCGGCGCCATGACGCGCGTGGCGTTCAGCACCGCGCCCTTGCGGTTGTCGAACGGGTCCACCTCCGCGCGCACCGCCACCACGGGCCGCGTCGTCAGATGGCCGAAGTTGCGGTACGCCTCGGCGAACAGCGCCACCTCGGCGAAGCCGGAATAATCGGCCAGCGTGAGAAATTTCATCGTCCCGCGGTCGGTGGGATGCTGGCGGTCGCAAACAATCAGCCCGCATACTTCCACCTGTTTGTCCATGTGGTCGGTGATGCGCGCCGCCGGAACGTAACGGCTCCAGTCCACTCCGGCGGCGTAGTAATCCAGCGGATGGCAGCTTACCGGAAAGCCCAGCAGCTCATGCTCCCAGCGCTCCACCTGCATTTTGCCGGCGCCGAGTTCCGGCTCCACCGGCTCCACCAGTCCGCCTGATCCGGCCACCGCCTCCAGACGCGCCAGTCGCCAGAACAGCCTGCTCCGCGGCTCGCCGAGGGAATCGAGAGCCCCGGCCTTCAGCAGCGACAGCCACTCGGCCGGCTTCGGCTTGCCGCGCCGGAACAGATCGCCGGCATCGGAGAACGGCTGCTCTTCCATCAACCGCTTCACCGTCTCCTCGCGCAGCCCCTTGATCTGCGATAGCGGCAGCCGCACCGTGTCACCGCTCACCAGGCAGCGCTCTTCCGACAGATTCACGTCCGGCGGCAGAAACCGCGCGCCGTTGCGCAGCGCCTCCAGTACGTAGACGATGGTTGCGTAGAAGCCGCGCTGGTTGGAAATCACCGCCGCCAGGAACTCCACCGGGTAGCGCGACTTCAGCCATGCTCCCTGGTAGGCCTCCACCGCATAGGCCGCCGAATGCGCTTTGTTGAACATGTATCCGGCGAAATCCTCAACCATTCCCCACACCGCTTCGATCTCCTCCGCCGTGTGGCCGCGCCCGTGCGCGCACTCGCGGAACTCATCGCCGAAGCGCGCAATGCGCTCGCGGTCCTTGTTCTTCACCAGCGCCCGCCGCAGCATATCGGCGCGGCCCCAGTTCATGCCCGCGAATCCGTTGGCCACCAGGAGAATGTGTTCTTCATACGCCATCAGCCCGTAGGTGTCGGCCAGCAGCGGCTGCAGCGATGGATGCACGTAACTCACCGGTTCCAGCCCCTGATGCCGCCGTGCGAAGGCGCGCTTCTTGCCCTCGTTGGCCGCGCCGGGCCGGATGATGGATTCCACCGCCGTCAGGCAGTAAATGTCGCGGCAGTCCGACATTTGCAGCAGTCCGGTCATGGCCGGCGACTCAATGTGAAAAACACCGCGCGCGCGCCCGGTGGCGATTTGCTCCCAGGTGTGTGGATCTTCCTCATCGATCCTCTCGACATCGATCGCGATGCCGCGGTTGGCCTGGATGTTCGCGGCGGCGTCGCGCAGCACGCTCAGGCCCGCCTGGCCCAATAGGTCCATCTTCAGCAGGCCCAGATCTTCCACATCGTCCATCGTGTACTGCGTGGTGGGAATTCCCTTCGCGCTCACGAACAGCGGCATGCGGTCCTCAATCGCCGTGGCGCTGATCACCAGCCCGCAGGGATGCATCATCCGGTGCCGCGGCGCCCCTTCCAGCTTCCACGCGGTTTCGAGCACCGTCTTGTACGGCTCCTGCTCGACCGGCAGATGCCGGCATTCCGGCGCCCGCTCCACCACCGCCGCCGCGTCGCCGTGAAAGTGCGGCAGGTGTTCGGTGAAGCGCCGCACCTCGCGCTCCGGAATCCCGTACACCTTCGCCAGATCCGCCACCGCCGCGCGGCCCTGAAAAGTGTTCAGCGCGCCGATCATCGCCACGCGCCCCTCGCCGTATTTTTCGAAAACATACTTCACAACGTCATCGCGCTTGTCCCAGGGCAGGTCGAGGTCAATATCGGCGAGCTTGGCGAATTGCATCCGCTCGCGGTTCAGAAAGCGCTCGAAGCTGAGTCCGAAGCGGAACGGGCAGACGTTGCTGATGCCCAGCGCGTAGCAGACCAGGCTGCCGGCGGCGCTGCCGCGCGCCAGCGTTGCGATGCCGTTTTCATTGGCCCAGCGCACGATGTCGGCGAAGATCAGGAAGTAGCCGGCGTAGCCCACCTGCTCGATCATCTCCAACTCCCGTTGCAGACGCTCGCGCTGCTCCGCTTTCGGACGCGCGCCGTAGCGTCTTCGCAATCCCTCCTCGCTCAGCCGCTGCAGCATCGCCGCGGCATCTTCCTCTCCGCAGGCGAACTCCGGGAAATGGATCTCCCCCAGCGGATAATCGAACCGGCAGCGCTCGGCGATGCGCAGCGTATTGGCCAGAGCCTGCTTCATCTCACCGAAGTGCCGCTCCATTTCTTCCGGCGTGTGGAAGTGATACTGCCCCTGGCGCGGCAGCTTTTCCTCATGCTCCTGGTCGAGCAGCGTCAGCGTCCGCATGGCGGCCACCATGTCGTAGAGCCGGCGGTCGGCCGGTGTCAGATAGTGCGTCTCCGCGGTGGCCGCTACCGGCGTCTTCATCCGCCGCCCGGCCTCCACAAACGACCGCGCCTTTTTCCAGTCCCCTTCATTGTGCGGAGAAATCTCGAGCACGAAGTTCGCGCCGTAGATCTCACGGTAGGGCGCCATTGCCGCCTGCGCCGCCGCATTACGCGGTCCGTAGAGGCACACCAATCCCTTACGGAGTTCGTTCAACCGCTCGTGCGTCACGCCTCTTGTGAGCAGCCGGCAGAGGTTGCTGTAGCCGGTTGCGTTTTCCACGAGCAGGCTGAGCCACTCGCCTTCCGGTGTCCGCACCATGCTCCCGATTACCGGGTGCACGCCGGCCTCTTTTGCCTTGCGATAGAACTCCACCGCGCCGCTCAGGCCTTCGGTATCGATAAGCCCAACGGCCGGCATGCGGCAAGCGGCGGCCGCCTCGACGATCTGCGGAACGGGGAGCGTCGAGTCGAGCAGGGAGTGCCAGGAATGGTTATGCAGGGCCACGTAGGGCATGGCACCCTATAGTGTACATTTTTACACTATAGGGTGCATAAGAAACTCATAGCCCCGCACCACTACCTTTTCCCCGTACTGCCGCCGCAGAGCATCGATGGCCGCGGCCAGCGCCACGGGCGAGCGCGGCGCGGGTCCGGCGAACAGGTTCATCTGCGGCGACGGCGCATAGACGCGGCTGGCCGCCAGCCGCATCCCGCGCAGGCGCACGCGGCGCTGCCAGGCCGCGCGGAGCAGGCCGGGAAGCAGGGGGAAGAAATCATTCTCCACCGAGGTCGGCTCGGGTACGGTCACCGATCGCTCCGATTCGGCGCGGTCGGTGTAGCGCAGCTCCAGCGTCAGCCGCCGCACTTCGCAGCCGGCCGCGCGGATTTGAGCCATCAGCCGCTCCAGCATCCGCCGCAGTTCCCGCAGCAGGAGCGGCTCCTCCCAGGCGTCTTCGGCGAAGTCGATCTGTTCGCGCCAGCGGGGCTCTCCCGCCCCGGAGGAGGGAGCGCGCACCGGGTCAAAGTCGATCCCCTGCGCCAGCCGCTGCAGTTTCAGTGCGCGGCGCCCCAGCACCAGCTCCAGCGCGTCCAGCGGCGCGCGCGCCATTTCTCCGATCCGCGCCATGCCCGCCACTTGCAGCAGCGCCAGTGTCTCGCCGCCGACACCCGGCAGCCATCCCAGGGGCAGGGAATGGAGGAACGCGGCCTCCTGCCCGGCGGGCACAACAACCTCGGCGCCGGGCTTCTTGATCCGCGCCGCGATCCGCGCCACCGATTTGCTCGACCCCATGCCGGTGGAAAGCGACACGCGCAGCCACTGGCCCACCGTCCGGCGCAGCTGGTGCACGACCGCCGCCGCCTCGCCATGCAGCGAGCCGGTGCCGGTTAGATCAAGGTATGCCGCGCCGACGCTGACCGGTTCCACCAGCGGCGTCCGTTCCTGGCACAGGCCGAGGATCTGGCTGGAGAACTGCTCATAAAGCTCGAAATGGGCCGGCACGGTCACCAGCGCCGGGCACAGCCGCCGTGCGCGCGTTACCGGCAGTCCGGCGCGTACGCCGAAGCGTGCCGCCTCGCGCGAGGCCGACAGCACGACGCCGCGGCCCCGTCCGCCGACGGCGACAGGACGGTTTCTGAGCTTGCGGTCGGAAGCCTGTTCAATGGAGGCGAAGAAGCCATCGCCGTCCCAATGGACGATGGAGCGGGCAGAGAGGGGCATGGCAGAGAATAGTGTACATCCTTATACTATCACGCTGCTCCTGCCATAACGTGAAGTTGTGGACTTGCTTCTGCACGACTTGCTAAGGACACGCGCGGAACAATCGGGCCTAGTCGAACAGGCCGATCTGCTCTTCGGTCGGGGGCTGCTTCTTGCGGCGGCCGGAGGCGCCGGAAACGGCGAGAACGTGAACCTCTTTTAATGATGCCTTGGGCAGAAACAGGCTCTGGTTGTTGGAGTTCGGGTCCGGCGGGGAGAGCTGGAAGCCGTAGGGGGAGGCGGCGAGCAGGTCGTTGGGGAGGATGCCTTCCTGAAAGTCATTGTCGTGGAATTGGGCGCGCACCCACAGGCCCTCGTGCTTGGGTCGTGTCTGGAAACGGCGGCGCTCCTGGAAAGGCGTGGGACCGTCGAAATTTATAACAAAAGAAACGACTTTTATCTCTTCGTACGGGGTAAACAGGAGTGCGCCGGAAGGGGTGATCATTTCGATCCCGGCCGGCTGGAGCCAGGACTGGGGGTTGATGAAACCGGTCAGGGCTTCCCGCTGGAAACGGTGAATGACGACCTTCTTGGAGGTGGAGCCGGGCAAGGCGGCGAAATCCTTTTTTTGAAAATGTTTAAAACAAATTCGAGGATATTGTATCATTGGTCCAATGCAGCACGTCGATGCGCTCCATGTGCGAGCTCAGGCCTTCCTGAGCTTTTGCCGCGTCGAGAAGGGGCTGACGGTGAATACCGTGGCCGCTTACAGCCGGGATCTGGAGCGCTATGCCGAGTTCGCCAGCAAGATGCAAGCCGAAACAGATCAACTACTTGTGCGGTCATATCTCGATCATTTGTATAAGGAAGGGCTCTCCAGCCGCTCCATCGCGCGCCATTTGACCACCCTCAGGAACTTCTACCGGTTTCAGCTTCGCGAAGGACTGATCGACAGCGATCCGGTGGGCACGGTACCGCTGCCCAGGCAATGGCGCCAGATTCCCAAGCAGCTTTCCGCCGAACAGGCCGGAAGCCTGCTCGCCGCCCCCGACGCCGGTACTCCCAAGGGGCTGCGCGACCGCGCCATGCTGGAGCTGCTATATGCCTCTGGACCCCGCGTATCGGAACTGTGCGGGATTCAGCTGAAGGACATCAACCTTGAGCTGGGCGTGGTACGGATCACGGGCAAAGGAAGAAAGCAGCGTCTGGTGCCGGCGGGTAAGTCGGCACTGGAGGCGGTGAGGAGGTACCTGGAGTGCGGCAGAGGGCCGCTGTTGAAGGGAAGGGTAAGCCCTTATCTGTTTGTAACGGCGCGCGGGGGGCCGCTGACGCGGCAGGCATTCTGGACGACGATCCGCGGTTACGGGCGTCAGGCGGGCATTCGCCAGCCGCTGACGCCTCACTTAGTTCGGCACAGCTTCGCGACGCACCTTCTGGAAGGCGGCGCCGATTTGCGGAGTGTGCAAACCATGCTGGGCCACGCCGATATTTCGACGACCCAGATTTACACCCATGTCTTGCGGACACGACTGCGGAAAACAGTTGACGAACATCATCCGCGCGCCTGAGACCATGCGTTCGGCGGCACGGGATGGGTGGAAAGGGACCCGATGAGCGATTACATGTTCATGTTGGAGAGCCACCTGAGCCCGGAGCAGAACCAGGTGGTGTCGCAAGTGGCGGCGGCCGCCGAGAAGGCGGGAGTCACCGCATTTGTCAGCGGTGGCGCGCTGCGCGACATGATGGGGGGCTTTCCGATCCGCGACCTGGATTTCACCGTGGAAGGCAATGCATTGAAGGTCGCCAAGCTGCTGACCGACCAGAAGGCGGCCAAGGTGGTGAGCAAGGACGATACGCGCAAAGCCGCCTCGCTCAGGTTCGCCAACGGCGTGGAGTCCGAGATTGCCATGGCGCAGGAGGCGCGCTACGGCAAGGCCGGGAGCAAGCCGAAGGTGGTGCCGGTGACCATCCACGAGGATCTGCGGAGCCGCGACTTCACCATCAATTCGGTGGCGCTGTCGCTGAACCCGGGCTCGCGCGGGCTGCTGCTGGATCCGAGCAACGGGCTCGGGGACCTGGAGCGGCGCGAACTGCGGGCCAATTCCAATTACACGCTTTATGATGATCCGTCACGCATCTTGCGGCTCTGGCGGCTGGCCGTTCGCATGGATCTCAGCATCGAGGATCGCACGCGCAGCCAGTATGAGAATGTCCGCGAGGCGGGGCTGGAGAAGAAGATCCCCACCAAGGCGCTGCTGGAGGAACTGCGCAAAATGGCCGACGAGCCCAATCCCGGCGCGCTGCTGGAGGTGCTGGACAGGGAAGGACTGCTGAGCCTGTTTTCCCCGGCGCTGACGGGAGCCAAGATCAACCAGGCGGGTTTCTCCAAGTTTCAGCAGGCATTGCAGGCGATTCCCTTCGGGGCGCCGTTTCCACTGGAGCGGCTGGGGCTGTTTCTGTTCTTGCTGACCGAGAAGTTCACCGCAAAGGAGAGGTCGCAGCTGATCTTGCGGCTGAAGATGCCGAAGTCGGATGTGACGATTTGGCAGAAGCTGGAGGGACGCGCTAAGAAACTCCAGCAGACGTTGAAGTCGGCGAAGCTCAAGAAGGCGTCGCTCATATACGACCTGCTGCAGAAGACACCTGGGGACGAGATTCTGTTCCTCTACATGCGGTCGCCGCAGCGGCTGGTCCATGACCGGATCAAGACGTACTTGCAGAAGTCACTTCCGGCCGTCCAGGAGGTGACCGACCGCGACGTGGCGCAGCACAGAGGGGTGGAGCCGGGTGAAAAGAAATTCGCCGAGGCAAAGCGGGACTACATCGTGGCGAAGCTCGACGGGCGGATCCGCAAGCCGGCTCCGGTGGAGGAGGCGCCCCCACCCGCGGCATCGGCTTCCGGGCGGCGCTGAGTTTCCGCCGGGCCCTGAAAAGCGGTACAACAGGGGGATATGGACCGGCGAACCTTCATCCTCACTTCCGGCGCCACGGCGTTGGCGACGCAACGCGCCGCGGGCGCCAACGACCGCGTGCAGATCGGCGTGGCCGGGGTGCGCAGCCGCGGGCGCGAACATGTCGATATCTTCGCGCGCCAGACGGGCTCGCGCGTGGTTGCGGTGTGCGACATCGATACGGCGCAGACGGAGAGGTCGTTGTCGCTGGCCGAAAAGGCGCAGTCGGCGAAGCCGAAGATCTACCAGGACTACCGGCGGATGCTGGAGGACAAGGACATCGACGCAGTGTCGCTTGCCACCTGCAACCACTGGCATGCGCTCGGCGCAATCTGGGCCTGCCAGGCGGGCAAGGATGTCTATTGCGAGAAGCCGGCAAGCCACAACATCTGGGAAGGGCGCAAGATGGTGGAGGCGGCGCGCAAGTACAAGCGCATCGTCCAGGTGGGGATGCAGAGCCGCTCCATTGAGCATAAGCGCCGCGCCATGCAGCTGCTGCGCGACGGCGTCATCGGGAAGCTGTATCTGGCCAAGGGGCTGTGTTTCAAGCGGCGCAAGTCCATTGAAAAGTCGCCTGACGGGCCGGTTCCGCCGGGCATCGATTACAACACGTGGGTCGGTCCGGCGCCGATGCGCCCGTTCAACCCCAACCGGTTCCACTACAACTGGCACTGGTTCTGGGACACCGGCAACGGCGATATCGGTAACCAGGGCGTGCACGAGATGGATATCTGCCGCTGGGGATTGGGCAAGACGACGCTGCCGCAGTCGGTTTATTCCAGCGGCGGCAAGTTTATCTACGACGACGACCAGGAGACGCCGAACACCCAGATGGCGACGTTCGACTACGGCGACTGCCAGATGATGTTCGAGGTGCGCGGGCTGCTGACCGGCGGCGAGTCCAGCATCCACTACGACGGGTCTAATTTCATCGGTAACCTGTTTTATGGCAGCGATGGCTACATGTCGATTGACTCGAACGGGTTTCAGATTTACTTGGGCGAGAAGCGCGAGCTGGCGCAATCGATGAAGCCGGTAGAGGCCAAGATCTGGGACACCAACCCGCACATGGAGAATTTCCTCAAGGCGGTGCGCAGCCGGAACGAGAAGGATCTGAACTGCGATGTCGAAGAGGGGCACCTGTCGGCCGCCCTGTGCCACATGGCCAACATTAGCTACCGCCTGGGCCGTAAGCTGAGCTTCGACGCGGCGGGCGAGAACTTCCGTGCGGATTACGAGGCCAACCTGCTGGTGGCTCGTGATTACCGGGTGCCCTTTGTCGTGCCGCCGGTGGTTTAATCCGCCGGGAAAGTTGTTAATTCATACCCGAATAGCTTGCCAATACCGCCGCCGCTCTCGTACCTTGAACCCGAGAGGTCATTCATGAAAAAACTCGGTTTTCTGCTGCTCACGTTGACGGTTGCGGGTTGGAGCCAGACGGCGGAGACGCGCGTGTTCCGGGCGATCCTGTCGCCTGCCAACGAGGTGCCGCCGATCACGGGGCTGAACGCCTCCGGCACGGCCACGGTTTGGGCTCACGTGATCCGGAACGCCGCCGGACAGATCGTGTCAGGGTCGGTGGACTTCCATGTGAACTACTCGTTCCCCGGAGAAGTGAGTTTCACCGGGCTCCACATTCATAACGGCCCGGCGGGCGTGAACGCCGGCGTCACGATCAATTCCGGAATTCTGGGAGCGTCTCCGATTGTGGATTCCACCGGGCGCGGCCGGATAGAGCGGCAGGGGCAAGTGCTGGTCAACAACCAAGCCGGGCTGGATACGCTGAACGGCATGTTCCGGGATCCCAGCCAGTTCTACGTGAATCTCCACACGACCGTGAACACGGCAGGAGCGATCCGGGGGCAGTTGGTTGCCGCCGAGTCGGTGGTGGTCATGGGGATGATGAGCCCGGCGAACGAGGTGCCGCCGATCCAGGGACTGAACGCCAGCGGCGTGGGAACGGTGGTTGGCGTGGTGACGCGGGGTGACGACGGGGCGATCACCTCCGGCGAGGTCGTCTTTGACGTCAACTACAGTTTCCCGGCGCAGGTGACCTTCACGGGGCTGCACGTGCACAGCGGCCCGGCGGGAGTGAACGCGGGCGTAACGCTGAATTCGGCGCTGGCCCGGACAACATCGGCCGAGAACGGCCGCGGAAGGGTCAACATCGCGGCGGAAATCGCGCTGAACGCGGCATCGATCGACGCTTTGGAGGGACTGTTCCGCAATCCGGCGAGCTACTACATCAACCTGCACACGACCGATAATACCGGCGGCGCCATCCGTTCCCAGCTTCGGCCCACCGACATGACGCGGCTGACGGTGAACCAGACTCCCGCCAATGAGGTGCCGCCGATTGCCGGGCTGGATGCCAGCGCGGCTTCCGCGGTTCAGGTTCACACGCTCCGCAACGAGGATGGTTCCGTGCTGGCCGCGCATGTCGTGTTCGACGTGAATCACCGCTTCCCCGGCGAGACGGAGTTCACCGGACTCCATGTTCACAACGGCGTCGCCGGAGAGAACGGGCCCGTGCGGATCGATAGCGGCATCGCGGCTGGTTCGACGATCACCTCGGCGACGGGGTTCGGCAACATTTTCCTGAGAACGACAGTGAGTGACGACGCGGGCCTTGCGACCGTGAATTCGATGCTCGCGAATCCCGAACGGCATTACCTCAACCTGCACACGGCGGTGAATCGAGGCGGCGCGGTGCGTGCGCAGACGGGCACGGCGCTGGGTCGTCCGGTGTTAGGCGCGGCGGTGGCGGCGACCAATGATCCGGCGGGCACCACGGGCGCGCCCGGTGGACTGGTGTCGATTTACGGCATCAACCTGGCCTCCGTTGCGGCGGGCTTAAGCGCATGGCAAGGCGCCGTGATCCCTTCCAGCCTGAACGGCGTGAGCGTCACCGTTGGCGGCCGCCCTGCGCCGCTGTTGTTTGTCTCCAGCGGCCAGATCAATCTCCAGGTTCCACTGGACGTGGTTTCCGGAATGCGGCCGATCGTGGTCACGGCGGGCGGTCAGGCCAGCGCGCCTTTCAACATGCAGATCGCCGCCAACGCTCCTTCGATCTTCTTTCATCCGGGCGGCGGCATTGTGGTGAAGAACGCCGACTTCTCGCTGGTGACGGCGGATAACGCGGCATCAGCGGGTGAGATTCTGGTGATCTACATGACCGGCATGGGCCAGACCGCGCCGCCGATTTTCACAGGCAGGCTGGTGGGCCCCGCGACGCCGCTGCCGGTGACGGCGCAACCGGCGGTGACCATCGGCGGCGCCACCGCGGAGGTGATCTACTCCATCGCGTCGCCGGGTTTTGTCGGATTGAACCAGGTGGCGGTGCGAATGCCGGCAGGTATCGCGGCGGGAACGGCGCCCGTGATTGTGCGCATCGGGCCGGCGGTGTCGAATACGGTGAATATCGCGGTGCGGTAGCCGGTGGCAGAAGAACTTCGCGCCGAAACTGAGCCAGATGTTGGGGATTACAGCGCTCCGGCGAAGTGGGAAACTACCGTAGAACGGACGGTGCAGCTCGATCATCACGTCCGCGAGGTGTGCGGGCGCTGCCTGTTTACCTGCTCCGTCCGGATCGCTTGACTGGAAAGCGGCCGTGCATTCTGGCGCTGCGTGGCCACGGACCTTACGGGCATGACCCAGTGGCGGGCCGGCTTGGAAGGCGTACGCGGTGCAGGAGCGGCTGGAGATCGAGTAATTTGACGGCGGCCACTCGTGGAACGGAGTGCGTGCGTATGCGTTGCTGGAGGAATCGCTCGGTGTTTAGCGAGGCTGATGGGTGTGTTAAAATCGAGTGATTCCAAGGGCCCGTAGCTCAGTTGGTTAGAGCGCTACCTTGACACGGTAGAGGTCACAGATTCGAGTTCTGTCGGGCCCACCACTATTCCGAGAAGGTATAGCTGTCCATTGTGCGGCGTAAACGGAGTCGTCCTCGCTTGCGGCGAGGCAGCGATAGCGCGGAGGAGAATGGCTATGACGACATACACTTCTTCTTTTGTTATCGCGCATCACAGCGTTTCAACGCGCTTCCATCAACACGCGATACTTGCGTAGCAGCTCATAAATCACCACGCCGCCAGCCGTCGCCACGTTGAGTGAATGCTTCTGCCCGAGCATCGGGATCCGCACAAACGTGTCGGCCATCTCCAGCAGCCCTGCCTGTATGCCATCCACCTCGTGCCCGAACACCACGCAAACCGGAAATCGCGGCCGCCAGTCATAGAGATCCACCGACCGCGGATTCGTTTCAATCGCCGCGATCTCGTACTGGTGCTCGCGTAGCTCGCGCAGCAAACCGGCCGGCTCCCAGCTGTGCTTCCATCCCACCCGCTCCTCAGCCCCCAGCCCCGTCTTGCTGATCTGATGCTTGGGTGGCTGTGCCGTAATCCCGCCGAGCAGCAGCTTTTCCACTCCCGCCGCATCCGCGGTCCGGAAAAACGCCCCCACGTTGTACATGCTGCGGACATTGTCGAGCAGAATCGTCACCGGCAATGTCCGAATCGCTTCATAAGGCTTCGCCGCATGCGTGGCAAGAAAAGGCGTCCGCTCCATACGCTTCAGCCAGCGTAGCAACTCTGCGAAACTCAAGACATGGTGCTTGATGGCGCTACGCTTACGCTCGATGCTTTGGAACGCATCGCCGCCGGTGAGCCGGTGGAACTCTCCCCCGCTTCCCGCGAGAGGATCGCCGCCTCCCGCAACGTCGTCGAGCGCATGGCCTCCGGCGACGAGCCTGTCTACGCCGTCAACACCGGCGTCGGCCTTCTCGCCGATGTCAGAATCAAGCCCGAACAGATCGCCCTCATGCAGCGGAACCTCATCCGCTCCCACAGCTGCGGTGTCGGCGAACCGCTCAAGCGCCAACAGGTCCGCGCCATGATGGCCGCTCGAGTCAACCTCTTTGCGCTAGGCCTCTCCGGCGTCCGGCCCCTCATCGCGGAAACGCTCTGCCAGCTGCTCAACCGCGCTGTCACCCCGCTGGTCCCCTCCCGTGGCAGCGTCGGCGCCAGTGGCGATCTCGCGCCGCTATCTCACATGGCCGCCGTTCTGATCGGCGAAGGTGAAGCCGAATTCGATGGCCCCATCCTGCCCGGAGCAGAAGCCCTGCGCCGCGCCGGCATCGCTCCCGTTGTCCTGGTAGCTAAGGAAGCCGTCTCCCTCATCAATGGCACGCAGGCGATGGTATCTGTCGGCGGCCTGGCGATCGCGCAGGCGCAGCGCCTGGCCCGCTGGGCCGATCTCCTCTGCGCCATGACCGTTGATGCGCTCAAGGGAACCCCGGAAGCCTTCGACCCGCGCATTCACGATGCCCGTCCGCAGCCAGGACAGCGCGAGAGCGCCGCGCGAATCCTCGCCGCCCTTGAGGGCAGCGAAATCCGCGAGTCGCACCGCGACTGCCCGCGCGTGCAAGATGCCTACTCTCTCCGCTGCGCCCCGCAGGTTCACGGCGCCATCGCCACAGCCCTGGACCGCGCCACCCGCATCTTCGACACCGAACTCAACTCCGCCACCGACAACCCTCTCGTCTTTGGAAACGAAATCCTTTCCGGCGGCAACTTCCACGGCCAGCCAATCGCACTGGAGATGGACTACCTTGCCATCGCCCTCGCCGCCCTGGCCGGTATCAGCGAACGCCGTATTGACCGCGTGCTGAACCCCGCTCTCAACGAGGATCTCCCCCCATTCCTCGCCGCCGATCCAGGTCTCGAATCCGGCTACATGATGGCGCAGATCACTGCCGCCGCCCTGGTAGCCGAGCTGCGCGTCCTCGCCACCCCTGCCACGCCCGGCTCCATCACCACAGACGGCAACAAAGAGGACTTCGTCAGCATGGGCATGACCGCCGCCTTGAAGCTCGAGGACTCCGTCGAACACACCGCCCGCGTACTGGCCATCGAAGCCCTCTCCGCCGAACGCGCCCTCGAACTCCGCGCCCCCTTGCGAAGCAGCCCCGTCATCGAAGCAGCGCGCTCCACCATCCGCCGCGCCGCCGAAACCGGCGCCGGCGACCGCACTCTGACGCCTGAAATTGAGCGCCTTGCCGCGCACCTCCGCCACCACAATCCCGCCTGAAAATTTGACACTGATGCACCGGATTTGTTCTATTAGATGAAGAGTCTTTACCCGCCTGCTCCTCAGTAGCTCAATGGTAGAGCATTCGGCTGTTAACCGAAGGGTTGTAGGTTCGAGTCCTACCTGAGGAGCCAATTCTTCAACAACTTAGCGATCCCCACTCGAGCCCGTTTCAGCACTTTGCCTATTTCTTGCCTATTCCATGCATCGGCTGCCCCGGTTGGCCGGCATTGACCGGCTGTTGGTTCTGTGCCGACCGACGACGTCCCTTCTGGGGCGCGCTGCCGTCGGATGTAGCCGGGTCGGTCGTGGCCGCGGTGCTCGCCAACTCCCCACGCGTCTGCTCCTCGTCGGCTTTCCTCGACGAACCGGCGTCCTTCTTCAGCTCTCGCTGAATGGCGTCCAGAGCCTTGACCTCGTCAGCAAGGTAACGAGGGCTGAGGTGAGCGTAGCGAAGCGTCATTTTTATGGATGCGTGGCCCGCAAGCTTTTGGATTGCAGGGAGGGGTACGCCGCGGATCGCGAGCCAGGAGCAGAACGTGTGCCGGAGATCGTGGAACCGGAAGTTCTTGATCTTCGCGCGATCGACGGCCGCATTGAACGCGTTCTTGATGTCGGTGATGGGTTGGCCCTCGAATTTTCCATCCAGGTGCACGAAGGCGTACGGGTGCGACGACGTCTTCAGATGGACTTCGTTGAGCTTCTGAAAGGCAGTGTCATTCAACGGCAAGTTGTGGGGGCGCCCACTCTTCGTGCGGCTCTCGATGCGAATGATCCGGCGCTTGAAATCGACCTGATCCCAGCGCAGGCCGAGGATGTTCCGACGCCTCAGACCCGTGTTCACATCGATCACGATGATAGGTTCGAGGTACCACGGGCCGTTCCGGGCCTGTTCCAGTAGCTTCGGGTACTCTGTGTCAGGATCGAGAAACCGGACCCGCTCATTGTCCTCGTGAAAGAGCTTGACCTTCTTCACAGGATTCGCCTTCGTCAAGCCCTGATGGATGCACCAATTGAAGAACGACTTCGCTACCGCGACGTTCTTGTCCACGGTTGACTTGGCGACCTTGTCTTTCTCGAGGCGCTGCAACTTCAGACGTTCGATGTCCGCGGCCGTGACGTTCTTCAGCGCGGTTCCCGTACCGAGTGCCTGTTCGAGAACCGTCAGACCGTTCTCGACGTAGGTTGAGAAGGACCGATGATGCGCCTTGGAGTGCTCCCGGTATTGCTTTAGGGCATCGCCTAACGAGGATCGAGTCGGCTTGGTGACCGCCTCCCAGGAACCGTCCTCGATTGCCTTCTGATGGGCCGCCCACCAGATCTGTGCGTCCCGCTGACGGCGGAATCGTCGCCGCCCCCGCGTCTGGTCTGGGTATACGACCTCCGCGACCCATCTCTTGAGCTTCTCGTCCCAGACGGGGCCCTCAGAGTAGTCTTTTTTCGGACTGCGCGCCATACAGGCCTCGGTTCATGAGTTAGCTCGTTTCCTCAGTTCGCAGTTGCGCTGGGCCTGGCCACCGCCGTCGCGCCGCTGCCGTTGCGCTCGTCGGTCTTTCCGTGCAGGTTCTGGGTCACGAAACGCTCCATATCCTTGCGTCGGAATCGAACGCTTCGTCCGAGCCTCACGTAGGGAATTTTCTTCTGGCAGACCCAATGCCGGATCGTCCAGGGTCCAAGCCGCAAGTATGCGGCGGTTTCTTCTACCGTCATTAGGACGTTGCTGTCGTCAGGCATACCTGACCTCCTGTTGGTTCTTTAGCTCCCGTTCGTAAGCGATCTGGAGCCCGGAGCGTCGCCGCGGGCGTTCACGGAAAGCCGGTCCGACACGTCCGACACCGGAAGTTGCTTGGTGAGACGGGGGAGGCGTTCGCGCATGTTCTTTTTGTAAGGCTTGATCGGAAATCCGCAAAATGAGTTGATCAAAACGGCAGCCGTCATTGGAGCGACCACGAGTTCGCTGAGTGGAAGTAAATGAAAAATCGCGAGTTCGCGTTCGATGGCGGCTTGGCGAGAGCCACCTGATTACGTTGAGAATTTTCGCGACTGCCCGCCGAACCAACTGCAGTCGCTGGAACCCTTCGGAGCGCCAGCAGCCGTGGCACGGTAGTCCACCCTGAGGAACGCTGACAACTGGCGATGACACCGCTGAGGTCGGTCGGACGTGATCTTGTGCAAGCAGATCAACACCTTACCGGCATAGAATGGAGAATCTTGGCAGGTGTGATCGGCGAAAGCCGATTGCCATCGGCCGGCCCAGTCCTGCGATCACCCAGACCAGTGATATTGCGGGGTGGCAAGGGTTCTGGTACGTCTGCGGAAGTGAAGAGGAATGGCCGTCGAGTCAGCAGTCCACAACAAGACGCCGCGGGTCGGCATGCTAGCGAAGGTCCGCAATCGACGGGGCGTGATCGCCTCGGTGGAACCGTTCGATGGCGCTGCCGAGGGGCTGTAGTCCGCAAAAACGTCGACCGAGCCGAAATCGCACACTGGAAAAGTTCGTAACGTGCGATCCTGAGCGCTCATGCTGCATTCAAAGCTCGTCTCCGCCGTCGCCCGCTGTCTGCGAACCGTCATTCGCGTCTCGCTCGACTTGGCCTGCGCCCCCGTCCTGGCCGTGCGCTCGCATAGTGCCTTGGTCGCTGAGAACCTCTTTGTTCGCAAAACAACTGGCGCTGTTTCAGGAGTGGAAGACCAAGCCCCACCGCGCTGACGACTCCACCCGCTGGCTGATGGCCACCTTGAGCCGGTTCTTCCCA